>Ga0257114_1000167_pt1 | contig 51557 bp, 39 predicted proteins | sample SI112_10mmetaG_FD_190149 | JGI IMG/M metagenome (GOLD analysis project Ga0257114, IMG submission 190149) | Marine microbial communities from Saanich Inlet, British Columbia, Canada - SI112_10m | ecosystem: Environmental > Aquatic > Marine > Inlet | place: Canada: British Columbia | collected...
TTGCTGTGCCATGCAAAGAAGCAGCCGGAGCTGTACCATTAGCAAGCTGCATTACAAAAAGAACGCCTGCGTCTGCGTCAGTAAGAGTCTTTAATGGATCAGGGGTAAATGAAACGCTTGTTGCCGCGCCACTCATAGTTCCTAATTGGTTAAGACGACGAACATTAAGAATGTTTTTGCCACCTTGAACTGCTGCTGGAGGTGCTGTAAAGTTATTAGTTGTAGATACACCTGTAGAGTACAATGCAACTTCTTTTACGTGTGAAGGATCAAATCTTTGTCCAACTACTGAAGAAGAAAGAATAGAAGCAGACGCAATTAAAAAGCAATATTCAGCTGAACCATCTTCAATTCTTTTAATAATTTGAGGATCGAACTGAAGAAGCTTAGCATCTGCACCTGAAACACCACAAACTCCTGTAGAACTTACAACTTGAGCTGCAGTTACACCATAAGCTCCAATATAAGGAATGTCAGGTCCGCCGCCATCATCATGTGCAGTAGATCTCAATGCTTTTGTTTTATGAACTTTAGAGAATGAAGTTCCTACAAGGTCATAGTTACCACCAGCTGCATCAGCACCTTTTCGGATATTTGAGCCGCCTGGAGAACCGTATAATGATTGTCCTGAAGTATAAGTAGAAGCTCCAGAAGATGTTAAAGAACCGTTAGATTCTACAGTTTCACCACCTACGTCTGATCCATATGAATAATCAAGATAGAAAAGAAGTCCGGATGGAAGACTCATTGGTTGAATAGAAACTAATTCGTTTGCTACCAATCCACCGAATACTCGACGAACGATTGGAAATGCGATATTAGAAAATCCATCAATGTTGCTTGCTTGTCCGCTGCTTCCTAATGTGTTTGCTTCGCGAAGAAGTTGTGATGCTTGGTTTTCAAGCATGCGCGCCATGTTTTCGCGCTTGGTTTCGTTAAGTCCTCGAAGAAGACCTGTGCGGGTCCATTTGCCCACTAGTCGAGAAGTATCAGCGCCTAAATGGCGTTCTCTAATTCCTTCTGTCAGTTGATTTAAACTAAATGATCTAGACATTTGTTTTATCTCCTATAAAAATTGTATTAATTAAGTTTGAACAGTTTACTTAAGACCAGCCAACCTTGCCCAACGATCTGATTCACCGACCGTACGGTTTTTACTATCAGATCCGGAAGTTGTTGCTCTAGAAGAACTACCAAATCTTTTTGACTCGTTCAAAGATGTCTTTGGCGTTGCCAACGATTCGGTAAGTGAGTTGAACAATGCTTTTGTTTCTCCTAAGCTTTTTGCTTCATCTAATGCTTTAATAACAGACTTTTTCTGCGATTCATTTAGATTTTTATTTTGTAAAAGCTTATTTACGTAGAGTAATTTTGCATTGAATAAGTTGAGATCTTCCAACTGTTCACGAAGTGTATGAACTGCACCTCTGTATTTATTCAGTTTCTCATTTTGAGCTCGATTCATGCGGCTCAATTTGCGAAGCTCTTGAATAGCTTCATTTAATTTCTTTAAAGTTGAAGGAGGAGTTACAAATACATCTTGCCCTTCAGATCCACCGCCAAAAGCGCCTTTCGCACCGGCGTTTTTGTGTCCTTTTCCACCATAAGCGCCGTCGACTCCAGCTTTCCCTTCGCCTTTTCCGCCAAAGTGATGATTTGTTTTTCCTTCGCCTAACATTGATCTGATATTTGCTAATTCTTCTCTAAGAATGTCTGGATCGATATCGAATGCTTGTTCTTCAAGAGATTCCATTTCAGATTCTTCTTCAGATTCTTCTTCAGATTCTTCATCCCCCATATCTAATGTTTCTAATTCTGGCGCTGCAGGAGCTTCTTCACCACCACCACCTAATTCTGCGTCTAATATATCTTGTAATTCTTGAGCAAGGTCTAAAGGAATTTCGACTCCTTCTTCGCCAGCTTCATCTAAATCAGATTCTTCTTCAGATTCTTCTTCAGATTCTTCTTCGTCTTGTTCAAAAAGAAAAGAATATTCTTGTAAGTCAGTTTCTTTTTCTTCTTCATAAACAGAATCTGACGCAATTTCTTCCTCTTCAGACATCATATCCAAGAAGTTGGATTCGTTAGCTTCTTCCTCTTCGTCTATTTCTTTTGATGCAATTTCATATGCTGCATCATCTACTGATTCTCTTAAAAGTGATAAATCGACTTCATAAAACTTTTCACGATTGCTCATTAGGTTGTTCTCCTGAATTGTGTTAACAGAATTAATTATGCTTCTTTGCTGTAAATTATTCTTTTGTTTATTAATTTTTTTAATCAAATTTTTCATTTTTGTCTTATCTGATTCATTTAAATTTTGAAAAGCTAAAGAATGAGAATTTGGTATTGCATTTTTATTTTGAATATTTTTTGCAATTTCATTTATTCCTAACATCTCCATTAAATCTTTAATTTCTTCTTTTTGAATATCGTCAACTTCTAAATTGTCATTAACAGATTCTTTATCTTGTTCTAAAATTTGACTTTCTATAAATTCTTTTATTTTAGGAGTAACAGATTCTAATATTGCTTGTTTAGCGTTTTCTTCTGCGACCTCTTTAAGCTTTTTTGCATCTGCCAGAGCTTCTTCAAATATTTTTGACATATGTTATCCTTGTTGATTAAAATATCTAAACTTAAATATTCTTTTAAATTAGATAATTCTTTTTTAATTTATTTCTAAACACCGTTTAAAACTTTTTTAATTCTATTTTTCTGTTTAACAAATTGCTTGTTATCAACTCTTGTATCCTTAATTAAAGACATTAAACTAAAATATCGCTTTTCATCACCTTGCTTTTTAAAATAATAAGGCTTAGACCAGCCTTTTCTTGAGCCTAAATCTATTTTGTTGCCTGTCGTTTTAAAAGCTTGACTACTACCACCCGTACCAATAGGAGGGCCGGAATGTTTTGGTTGTTTAAAAGGTGTCATACCTTTTCTAACAGGATTTTTATGATGACCTGCAAATTCCTGCAGAAATCCGCCGCCGGCGCCGCCTAAGTTTTTTAACTGTCCGCCACCTTTATCTGTAGATATCATTGCACCTGGATCTGTTGCGCCCAATGCTAAGCTGGTTACAATTTTACTATTTGCTTTGTTAGGTAATACATCCTCATCTTCAAGATCTTCCAATTCTTCTTCTTCATCTTGATATAAATATTTTAAGGATGTATTACCTACATGCTGTTTGCCAATAGTTTGATTAGGCTCTTTTCCTGTCCTACCGTAATTACTAAAATTGTAACCACCACCAGAATACATTAATTTCCGCCTGATGTTCCAGGAAGATAGCTTCCTAATTTTAAATCACTTAACTTTTGCGAGGAAACTGCAGGATTATAAACGCTGTTATTACCTGATCCAAATTGACTATTAACTATATTTGGATCTTTTACTTCTCCTTCATATGCAGGCTTGTCACTTGCATTTACGCTTCCTACTCCAGGAGATGTAGGGTTAGGCATGTAAGGTGAAGGTAATGTTTCTCCAAGCGCTGTGTCGTCTGTTATATCAATATTACTGATGTCGGGTGCACCATTAGCAATGTAATCTCTACTAATACCATTCGGAAAATAACCGTTAATGGTATTGGGGATTGAAAAAGATCCGTCTTCATTTAAGTTAAGTGGTTCACCATCTAAAACTAATTGCTGAAATGTTTCTTTTCGTTCTTCAGCAGTTAATTCTCCTGAATGGATAGGAGAACTTCCAAAAGCAGATTTTAAATTGCCTGTATAACTTTGCCCTTTACTTGCATAAGGTTGCGTTAAAGCAATATTTTTTCCGTCGATGTTACCGTAATAATTATTTCCTGACATGTTTAAGCTCCTTAATTAACTTATTCTTTAATCTTGCTTTTTTTTCATAAAGATTTTTAAAATCGTTTCCAGCTCTATTTTGAGCTTTGTTAATCAACAGTAACTTTTTATATGTTTCAATAATAATTTTATTTCTATTTGCTTTTTGCTTTCTTTCTTTAATAATTTTTAATTTTTCTTCTCTAATCAATCTTTTGATAAGTTGTGGTGTAAGTTTAACTATGTTCTTTTTCATTTAAAACCTCTCAAATTAAATTTATAAATAATTATATAGCTAAATGATTATTGATCAAAAAATGCTAATTTTGCCCACTTACCTGCAGCTTCCCCACCAAACAAATCTTCTGGTAAAGACTTGCTAACTTCTGCAGCTGCAGCATCAGCTGGTCTTGACATTCCTGCCATTCTGTTTTTTGAATCTGCTGCTACTTGTTCTTTTAATGTTGTTTGTGCTGTATCTGCCAGTAACTCGTTTAAAACAGGATCATTTGTTAGATTTGTTTTTTTTGAGTTTTGGTTTGTTTTACTACTGCCCATCTGCATGCTATCTAAATAGCTTTTTCTTCTTTTGCTAGACAATGTATGTTTTTTAGGTGCACTTTTAAAAGATTCTTGATTAGATTCATTAACATATTCGTTTGTTGCAACGTTAGAATTACCAATTCCTTCTGCTAATATTTCTACCAAACATTCTTTAACAATGCTTTTAAGTTCGCTTCTTAAAAGTTTCGGCATGTTTTCTCCTTTTGAGTTTAATTTTATTCCCAATTAAGAATATCGTTAAATATTCTATTAACTCTATCTGTTTTATTAAACACTTTTTTAAGTTCTTCAGAAGATATTTCTTTTCCCTCTTTCATTACAAAAGCACCGGGGGTAGAAGGCTCTGAAACCATGTCAAAACATATTAATTGAAAATCATCTTGCACAATTTGTGTTGAACCTTGCTTTTGTGTCGACCCTACGCCTCGAGAAGATATACCAAGTGTAACACCGCTTTCAATTAAAGATTGAATAATCTTTCCTGATGGTGTATCTAATATTTCTAATGAACCATATACTACGTCGCCTTGCATGTAAGCTTCTTTAACAACATGTGAAACGTTTTTAAGCTCAACAACAGAAGAATCCGGATGATCACACTCACCCATTGCGCGATTCTCTTGAATTAACTTTTGATAATTCATGATTTCTCTTTCTAAAATAGTGCGAGGATATATTCTTCCATTTTGATTTAAAGTATTTGATTTTTGTATAGGACCTTTAAGGATTAACTTTCCGCCATGGCGTTCCCGAGATTCTTTAATCATTTCTTTTGTAATGTTAAAAGCACACCACTCTGTCAATAATTTCATTTTTACTCCTTGAGTTCTTTAATTAATCCGGATATCGTTAAATATTTGATGATATCTTGATCTGTGTTAGGTTCATTGCTAAGTGAATTAATTTTTTCTTTTACGTTTGATATTTTTTCTAAAATAATTTGATTATCACATTCTTGTTGAAATAAATTAATTTCTTTTAATGCTGTTACCTTTTTTTCTAATAAGAACTTTTGAAAATATTCTTTATTATCAACAGCATATAACGCATAATTTCTTATAATCTGCTTTTGATCTTCTGCCATGTTACTATATTTTTCATTAATTTTCTTTGTCATGATGTTTAAAACTAAATTGTTGCTGTTTTTGTTACTTTCTTTTAACACTTTTTTATCTGCATTCTTTTTTTCAAGCAACCAGTTGATAGCTTTTTCTTCTTTAATCAAAACAGTCTTAAGATTATTATCTTTTTCTCGCCACTCATTAAACAAATTTTGTATATTAGCATATGCCCTATAGTTTTTAACTGTTCTATAGTAAAAATTTTTATCATTTAAATTGTAGTTAATGTCTTTAATTAATATAGACTTTTCATAATTAAGTTTCTTATTATCTATTTCAAGAATATCTTTTTTGGCATTTTCAATAATTAACACAGCTTTATTTTTGGAAGAAATTTCTGAATTTACCAAAGCATTGAAAAGCCTAAATTCTTTATAAAGTTCTGTTCCTTTTTTAAATCTACGCTCTAAAATTTTTGTTGCTTTTTTAATCTTTTTTTTATTGTTCTCCAGAACTAATTCTGTTATATACCCTGAAAACAATTCGTAAATTATCCCAATGTTTCTTTTTTTATTGTGTTTCGTCATTTTTTCCTTCTTTAGTATTTTTAATATTAAACTTTTCGTTTAAACTATTGATTGTTGACTTAACTCGTAAATTATACTCAGCATTTTTAATTATGTTATTTTCTAAATATTCGTCAATATTTAAATCATTACTTTCAGGAACAAAATTTTCTGGTTTATATTTTGAAGCAGATTTCAATTCATGTTTGACATCGTAAAATACATCTTTTTCTCTTCGTCGATTTCTTTGATATTCACTAAAATGGTTATCTGGGAACAAATGCTTTTTTCTGGCATATTTGTTTTTCTTTTCACGTTTCTTTTTGTCTGATTCTGTTTTTTCTTTTTGAAATATTTCTAATTCTGTTACATTATCTTCTTTGTCTTCGACTTCTGTTAAAATTGCGTTTATTTTATTGCTTATTCGAATTGGCGCATATTCATCTTTAATACTTAATTTATTTTTTTCTGATATGCTTGGGGAACCTAAATCCAGCGATGACAACGGTGGATCTTCTACGGGTGGAGGGGCAGGTGCGTCACCTCCGCCTAATCCAGACAAACCAGACATACCTAAATCAATATTAGGTGCAGTTGGATTTTCAGGACCTTCTGGTTGCTCAAGCTGTACTGATTCGACTTCTAAATCTAAAAGTTTATCTTTGATTCTTCCTTTTACAACACTTTTAATTTCATCGTCTGTTAATCTCATAATGTTTTTTTGTACCCATTCTCGATCAACTAAGCCTGGTGTACCTAAAGCTGTGCTAGCTGCATCAAATCTGGATTTAAATAATTCTAACTTCTGCTGTTGTGCAATAGTAGATGGATTTGATAATTTAAGCGTAAAATCAACTAAATCTTCTTCTGTATAACCATTGCAATATAAATGCACAATGGCTATTTTGTTCATCTCAGACAATATTGTTCTTTGTATCCTTGCTATAGTCCTACTAAACCTTATATCTTCTTGAGATAGAGTTGCTTTGGCTCCTAATCCTTCATCATATCCTAAATAAGCTTTAGGTATTTTAAGCGCTGCGAACAATTTCTTTTGTATGTATTCTACATCATTCACTTCACCAGATATTCCTTGACCGGCAACACTATCCACTTTTGTTCCGCTATCTCCACCTCGAACAGGGATAAAATAATCTTCATCAATAGAAAGCGGATTATATCTTAAATCGACTTTTCCTGACGATTTATCAACGACAGCTGATCTTTTAAGGCTGCTTTGAGCTTGTTCCATATAGTTCGGTATATCTTCAGGTGGGACATTACCAACATCAATATAGAATACTCTGCGATCTGGCGCACGTACAATCCTCATAACCATCATTGCGTCTTCTAACAGAATTAATTGACGCCAAATCCTTCGAGCTGGTTCAAGCACAGAAGATCCGTACGGCAAGAATGCATCATTACCTAAAAGACGCATATGCGAAACTTGCCAATTTTCTAAAACTTGATTTCCTTGTGTAACCCATCTAAAGCGAACTGCTAGGGGATCATTAGGGTCAAAACCTTCTTCTCTTTCAATTTCAGATATAGGTAACGGATATGCATTAATTACACCTTGATCTGGGTGTACATCATTAAATAAAAAGAAGTCTCCATACTTGACTAAATTTCTTATCCAAGCTGACATGTTAAATTCAACGTTAAGTGTATCATAAAAGAGTTCTGTTAACAATTCTTTGATTTTAGAATTTTCTGAATAAATATGTAAAGTTTTACCGTTTTCATCAGAAGCAACTGATTCTTCCGAATAAATATCTAATGCTGACGCGATTTCAGGTGTATATTCCATTTCGCTAAAATCTGAATATCTTGCCATTCGATCGTACGTTCCATAAGCAGACATAGCTGCTGAATATACTTGTGATTGATTTTTTCTAAATTGTTCAAATGCTGAACTGGTTTTCGAAATGTTTTTGTTGACTATTTTTCTTTTAACAACTGGACCACTTCTAAAAAGCCTGGTCAGCCGACCAAAAAGATTACCATTATCATCTGCCATTTTTATACCCTATACCTTTGTTTTATTACTACCTATTTAAGTATCCATTCCATACCCTTAGGTATATTATTACGTTTTAATGCACGTTTTAAATTAGTTTTAACATTCGTTTTATTTTCTCTATTTTTTGACAATGTACTAAAAACAGGTAATATGGATACGTCACTCAAAACTTGATCTGGCGTTTCTGTATACTCTTTTCTTGCAGAGCTAAAAGCATTTAACATTGCCTGGTTAACTTTCTTTGATGAACTGCTATAATCTGCAGATGCGTCATAAAGCCATGTACCTATCCCTAATGACATTACCAGGTCATCATTAAAACCTTTTTTTGCTTGTACTCTGCCACTCTGCCATGTAAATGTTTTTACTTCTTCATAAAATCTGCTTGAAGGCACATATAGTTGTTTATTTCTTAAAACTTCTTCTAACTTACCTAACATTGTATTTCTGGTCTTGCCGTTAGTGTTAAACCCAGCATTTTCAGCTGAAGAAGGAGGAACGTAGCCTCCAAGATATGCACCTTGAGATTTTTTTCTATAATACATTCTTGGGTAATTTAATTCTAATAGCTTGAGTATAGTTCCAAAACCATAACTATTATTCTCAGGGCACATTAAAGCTTTATTATATTTTAAGCCCCATTCATTTAAGAGTACAGCAAAGTTGTCAGGTCTTATTTTTCCTTTATATTCAGCAACGACTTCTCCTTCATCAACATCAATAATGTGAAAAGTAGAATAGTCTTTTGAATCACCTCTTGCAACATCTGCCGACATTATATAATTGTGTTCTGTCAAGGGATATTTCCATACCCATACAGCATTACCTAATCCTTCCCTTGCAATGGGCGGTTTAACACACTGGCGCATCCATTCTAATGCGTTAGAGTCAAGGAAAGTCTCACCAGATGTTGTAAAGTCACAAAGGTACTCTTGCGCAATTTGTCTTTTTGACATATTACTTGTTGTTTTCTTAAACCACGCTTCATCTCTTTCAGGGTGTGCGTCCCAAGGTATTTTTATTGCATTAAATTCATTTACTCCAGCTTCAGCATCAGCATACAATTTGTAATATTGTCCGCCGGAGCCATTTGGTGTGGAAAGAATAATAACTCGACCACCTGTAGAGATGGTTGGATAGATACCAGTCCAAATAGTATCAAAATTTCTTACAAAAGCTGCCTCATCTACAATAAGTAACGACAATGCTTCTGAACGACCTGCATCTTCTGATGTTGGTATTGCCTTTATTTGAGACCCATGATTAAACTGGATTACTTGTTTATTGTTAGCAACTATCTCAGGAATTAATAGCCACTTTGGTAATGATTTAATCATTGTTTTAACTTTAATAATAAAGTTTTGTGCAACTGCTAATTTTGTAGCAATAATAAGAATATTTTTTTCACGTTGAAATATGGCCATCCAAACAGAATAAGCAGCAACAAGCGTTGACAAACCTAACTGTCTAGACTTTAAAACAATATTAAAACGATGTTCGTTAAACTTATCAACACATTCATCTTGAAAAGGAAAAGTATCAAACGGAATTAATCCACGAACTGGATGTTGAATTTTTAAGTAATGTTTAAAAAAGTAATTAGGATCTTTTCCACATTTGATAATTTCTTGAACTTGTGATAATTTAGTTTGCTTTGCCAATTAACCCACCTCAAAATCAATTGACCTTCTTACGATAGCTCTTCGATTTTCTGCGTATGGGCTTATTATTTCCACAGAATTTCTTTCTGAGTTTTTGATTTGTTTGCATTTTAAAGCTCTTCCTGCGTTCTCTTTCTTTTTAAATTCTTTTTTAGCTTCAGAAATGTACTTTTTGACATGCTGATTTAATTCATTTTCACATTTAACTATTTCTTGATGTTGTGTGTGAATATGTGAAAGATTAATAACAGATAACGAAGTAATTGTCAATATATCACCTTGAAGTGAAGACTTTGTAACAACAGAAGAATGATTACCTGCGCTAAAAGAAGTATATCTACTTCCTCCTTCGCCATAATTAGTTGATCCTACTCCAAAAGTATCGTTAATGATATTGCCTAAAATATTAATTTCTTCAAAATTTAATGCCATGTTAATCTCCAGTAATGTTAACTATCTTTTCATGTAACAGTTTTCTTGTATTTAAATATTTAGAAAGTGTTGCTTTGTCTATTTTAAAACCCTTTTTCCATTCTTCTTTTCTTGACTGAACGAATGTCAAATAACACTCTTGACAACATTTGTACTTATCATTACTGCTAAAATCTTTTTGTGTGATTAATGGATACAAACATATTTTACAAAAAAAGCTAGCTTCGTTTAATGCATCTTTGTCTAATAGTGTTATCTTAAGGTTGGTATACATGAGAATCTACTCCATTTTTTCTAATCTCGATTGTGTTGTCAACAATATCTTTAATAGCGTCAATATGAGAAATAATAAGAATGTTCTTAAACCATTTTTTAAGAGATTGCAATAGTTTTCCGCATGCTTCGAGATTTGTTTCATCAAGAGCACCAAAACCTTCATCTATCATTAACATGTTAGTTTTAGGCAAAGTTGAACAATTTATTAATGCAACTCTAATTGCTAAAGATGCCATCATCTTCTCCATTCCAGAACCTAATTCCATTATACGGCGTGAATCTCCGTAGTTAATATATATATCCATTGCGTTTGAATCTAAATCTGCTTCAAGTTCAACCACAAAACCTACAACACCATTAAGTATTTTTGCAATCTCAGCATTGATTTTAGGAAGCAACGAGTGAATAATTTGAACTGGTATACCTCGTCTGGAAACAGCCTGTGCTATCATATCATACGTCTTTAATTGATTGTTAGCTTTGTCATACACATTTTTTTGTTTCTGATATAACTTGTAATTTGCTTTATGATTTGCGAGATGTTGTATTATATTATTTAATTCTTTTTCTTTACTTGAAAGACTTTTTTCTTCTTTTTTAATGAGTTTACTGATTTCAGCTACTTCATCATCAACTTCTTGCAAATCAAACTTTTCTTTAAGGCTAACAAATTCTAAACTTTTATCTTCGTATAGATCATTTAATCTTTCTATTTTTTGGGCATGCTGACTTATTTTAATACGAACATCAGATACATCAGTTATTAATTCTGATTTTCTTTGAATTAATTTATTGTATTTTTTAATTTTTGTTTCTAAGTTATCATTGCTATAGACTTTAAACATTTCAGCAATATCATCTAATTTTACATTTAATAAAGTTACTTTCTTTTCTTGCGTGCTTAATTTCTTTTTGTTTTTATGTGACTCTTTAATAAACTTACAGGAAGGAAATTGGTCACCACAAGGTACTTCAGATAGCTTAGAAACAGATTTTTTAATTATCTCTAATTCTCTTTTCTCTAAATTATACAAACCTTGCAATTCTGCCAAGTCTCTTTCAATTTTGTTTTTAGCATCTCTTCTTGTTCTAATATCATCAATATCAACTGTCTTTAAAAAGTCTTTTATTTTATTTATTTTCTTTTCTTTTTCAGCAATACTATTGACTGACCGGTCTTTTGATAGCGTCAATTCTTTTATCGTGTTATCTATTTCTACAAGCTGATTTTGTAGATTGTGCACAGATTTTGCCTCAATGATATCATTAGTATCTTTTTTATGGTATTCTTTATTAAGATCTTTTAATCTTTTTTTGACTAGTGATAATTCAAGCTCTTTCAGCGCCTTTCGTTTAAGGTAATCATCAATTCTTTCTTGACTTTTACCTATTTTCTGTTGCCAATTTTCACCAGACAACGCATTGGCACGAGATTTAATCTCATTCGAATCTTTCTTAACCATATCATATAGCTTATCAAATACGCCTAAATCAAGAAAGTTAGCTAAGTGAAGTTTTCTTGCCGCGGCCTTTTCCTTAACAAAAGTATTCATTTCACCTTGCGATGCTAACGAAGTCATTAAAAATTCCTCTGACGTGCCTATCTTTTTTCTAACTATCTTCTCTGTTTCACGACGTTGTTCATCAGTAAGGTCTTCTACTATTTCACCATAGTTATTCAACCTATAAAATTTAAGTGTCGTGGGTGCCCATGTATTCTTCCTAGTAACCTTTTTAATAGTTTGTCTAACAATTCTATGCGGAATTCCGTTAACTGTGACGTCAATTTCAGCCTTACAACTATTATAACGTGTATTGATAAGATGGAGATTTTTTATTGAGCCTCGATCAGAAGTATTAAAAAGAGAATAGGCAACTGTTCCAATAATAGATGACTTTCCTCTTGCGTTTCTACCAAAGATACCTGTAATTCCCGGTAATGATTTAAAATTAATGTAGTTATCTTTTCCGTATGAAAATGCATTGTCAAACCTCAGTTTATCTATTGTCCATTTTATATTCCTGCCGTCTTCAATTCCGCCTAACCGATCGACGTATTTTTCTACCAAATTATCTATTTTTTGCCACTCTTCTTTTTCTAAGTTTTGTGTAGAATAATAATTTCTTAAAAGTTCTTTATGTGTGTCAGCTGACCTTAAGTTAATTGCATTTTTATTTGTTTCATCAACAACATGTTCCGCATCAAACTTAGAATCTATTTTATAAACAACTTCTGCAGCATTTAAAGATTTTTTAAGTAGTTTTCTTAATCTTCGCGTGTCAGACTGAGAAATAAAATTATCTGCTCTAATTCTAATTTTTGATTGTCTAGGTAAATTTTCACAGTAATCTAAAGTTTCTTCTACACTACCTAACCATTCTACTGTATAAAAGGGATGAACAGGTTGAACCCTGTGAAACTCTACATCAAAGTCCCCTTTACCTCTAATGTCCCAACATAGAAAACCTTTGTCAATGGTTTCTCCGTAATTCTGTTGTATTGTAGAACCGCAATAGGCCACTGTTTTTTCTTCATTGAGAAATTGTCGTTTATGGATATCACCTAAAAGCGCAAAATCAAAACCTTTAAACATACCACTTGAAATTTCACCTTCCAACTGCCAATCTGAGTCTGTTAGAGAACCGTATGCGGCACCATGGTAAAGCGCAATATTTACACCGTCAGCTGTCGGTGCAACAGAATTCCAGTTTTCTTCATCAAAGCAAGAGAATATATTCCAATAAAAACCTGGGTGTCCTGTTATTTCGTAGTTTCCGCTACTCTTATAAAGATGTATTTTAGGATTATTTAATGCTTTAATTATCGGCGTAATTGCATCTTGACGATCTTTGTTTAGTATTAACCCATCATGATTTCCTAAGATAACATGTGTTGGTGCAACCTTTGCCATTTCATTGAACCACCAAACTAAACATTGTATTAACTCTGGCGATATGCCTTGAGTTTTAGAATGAACAATATCGCCTCCAATGTAGATAATATCCGGATTTAGTGCTTTTGCTTTTTTAAAAAAGTCTTTAAACGCCAAAATGTATTCTTCGTGGCGTGAAAGACCTCGCCAGTGTACATCAGCAATATGAATTACTCTCATTTTTCTCCTTAACTAATTACTATCATTTTATTTGCCGGAAAGAAAAGATAACCAGCTGATGACATTACTCTTACATTGTTTTGATACGACTTTAAGCTTTTTTTCCAACCTGTGCTTGGTCCACGTTGAATTACATCTTTAATTCCCCATGTTACTAAACCAAACAGTTCTTTCCCGGTAGGTGAAGCGCTCGACTTAATCTTAACTAAATCACCCGGGTGAACGTTCCAAGTTACTTTTACCTTATGATCATTAAGCGACTCTTTTCTAATTTGTCTTTTTTGGGAATGTGATAATTTTGTTTGATAACTATTTTGACTTTGTTGTTTATTTTCTTTTGCTTCTTGATTTTTAATTTTTCGAGCAGCATTTTTAATATCTTTCAATAAGCTTTTTTTAATTTTAGCCATAAATTACATCCTGGTTACCTTTATATTATAACAAAAATTAAAAAAACTTACATTTAAAGTATGCTTTTAATATCTTTAAAATGATTAATGTAATTGACAATGTGCTTAATATAATCATCGCCACAAAAATTTAAAACATTATTAAAATCAAAATCTGTATCAGCTAAAAGCATTATCCTACCAGATCGTCCATTCCCGTCATCAAAAGGGTGAATCCACTCATATAAAATATGTTTAACATAACAATTTTCTTGTATATGAATTTTTGATAAATTAGGAATAATGTATTCAGGATCAGCGTATTTATTGCCTGAGTTTTTTGAATATCCGCTATTGATTCTTAAAGTACCGGGTTTTCCGGAATCTAAACAACTATGCTTAAAAGACTTGTGAATTTGAATCATTTTGTACGGATTATCAATTGGTAATAATTTATAAGCTGTTACTAACCCGTTTAAATGAGAAAATATATTTTTATCGTTAGTACATTTATCAATTGGGTAACCTGACAGGAAATTTTCACAAGCATTTAAACACTCTTGATAATTTAAGCTAATATTTTCAATTTGGTTTGACCTCAAAATGAATTCAGCAATATTATGTTTTAGCTGTTTAGGATCTTTATTTTTCTTTATTAAGTAATTTTTACAATCTTTAATGTCTTTTTTTGTCAAATTAAAATCGATTAAATCATTTAACAAACCTTCTTGTTTGCATAAACCAGCTAACGTTTCACCAATAAACCTACCATACAATACATCGCTAGGAAAATGTACACCATTTTCAATTCTAGAATGTCCAATTAACCTGGCTAATTTTTTTAAGTCATGGCGATGTGACTCGTATAAACTTGATAGTGTTTCTGCTATAAAGTATGCAGAAGCTGTGTGGCCACTAGGAAATGAAGAATTAAACATATCTTCTATTTCATCATATTCTTCCCCTAAGAACTTTTTAGGTCTAGGCCTGTCGTGTTTATGTTTAAGATGAGCCACAATTGTGCTTACATCTTTTCCGTAGTCCTTAATTGTTTTCCAGTCAGGATATAAATTATTAGTTTTGCAATAATCTTTAAATATTTTCTTAACAGACTTATGAGACTTAGTAAGAAAATGCTTAGGAAGTGATGGGTTGTGATAGTGATTTAAAAGTTCTTCAACGTCTTTTTTGTGTAAATCACTAGTAGGTTTAGGACATGCTAATTCCGGAAGCAGGTTGTAATTTTTAATATATTTACATGACCTGGACATCTTTTTTTTGTCTTTATTTTTTATTCCGTGATTTTTTGTTTCTTCAAAAAGATCTTGGAGTAAATAAGGCATCTACACATCACCTTCAAATTTATCATGATCTAATGCGTGGTAAACTTCACCAATGTCATCAGCTATTTGAGCCAGCTTAGTCCGCATCCAATCTTCAAGGTTGTGACCGTCAGGTATCATGTGGTAAAGTTTTTCTGCGTATTTATTCACTTTGTATAGATGACTTTTAGCCATATAAGAACCTTTGTATGTTTTGTGATTACCAACTTTATGTGCATCTACATCATAACCCGCATGTGTCAAGACGTCTACCATACCCATTGTATCTGTTGAATAATCTGGTGCATCGTCGACACCGCCACAAGGACCACATGATCCGCACCCACCACAATCACCTTCATTTAGTGAATTGTACTCTTTGCGTGTTTCTTCTTCTGCTAATGAATAACCGCACTGTTCACAAACTTTATCACCTTCATACATTTTTGAACCACATTCTGAGCACGACTTGTACATTATTTGCCTTCCAGGATCATCATGTCTAGACAATACCCCCGGGTTTATTTTTGCGACAATTGCGTCTTCTTCCATTTTTTTTATTTCTTTAATGATTAAATTTCTTAACTGTTTTCTATTTAGCTTTCCCATAATTCCTCTTAATTAAAACATAGATCCTGAGCTTATTTCTTTAATTAAATATGATATTCGAGAAACATTATTAAAAGGTTTTGCTGATTTTATCCAATAATCAACTTCTTTTTTGCTCATTTCACCAAAATCTTTGTTGCCGTGATAAGATATTTTTACTGGTACACAAAGTTCATATAACGACTTTGCAATTTTTTGTGTTTTATTTAATGCATCATAATCAAAACATAGTGTAACAGGTGTTTTGTGTTTAATTATTTTTTGAAATATTTTATACTTATGATTAATCCAACTACCTAAAATGCAAGTTGAATTCCATGGGGTATGTAAAAGATCAAAAACACCTTCAACAAGTATCATTTCTTGAGAAAAGTCAATATCAAATTCTCTGAATATCACATCTTTTCTGGACACACTACAATTTTGATATCTTCTTTTATTGTTTTTATCGTAAGTTCTTGCAGTGTAATAATTTAACTTTTGATTTTCGTCAAAAGAAGGAAATATTATTCTGTTTTTATATCCATATTTGTTACTAATTCCAACTCTGAATCTGGCGATATCTTCTTCTTTAAAGCCTCTATTTTCAAGGTAAGCTCTTGCAATCTTTGCTGTATGTCCTCTAGCTGTTGCAATAAGTCTAAAGTCTTCAGGTAAAACAACAGACTTTTCTTTCTCAATTTGTAACTGTTCATCTTCTTTATCCGTTTTAAAATAACTATAAAGTTCTACAGCTGCTTTCTTTTGAATTGAGTATTTTAAAGCTAACCTACCTATATTTTTTCCTTTAGACTCACAAACCCAACAATGATACATACCTTTTTCAATACCTATTGCCATTTTAAATTTATCTTTGCCTTGAGATTTGCAAACAGGACAAAAAACAACAATATTTTTATTGTCATTAGATAATTTGGATTTTCCAAAGCAGGATTCAACTAATCTTATTTTTTCTTTAACAGTAATCATACTGTTATTTTACTACGTTTTATTTTTATTTTCAAGTAAATGTGCTTTACCAATTACCCATGCATCAGCTCTATCATAGCAGCAATCGTCGTAAATTTCCAAACCTTTTCTTGGGCCACTCTTAAGAATTCTTTTTGGCCACAGTAAAGTTGAATTAAACTTCTGTACCTGTTCTAAAACTTGTTCTTTTGTATTTTTTGTTTTATCTTTTTTGTTTATTTTAATACCAACAAGTTTTCTTGCGTTATTCACGTTAATCACTGTGGCATCTACGTTTAAAGAGAATACAATATATTGGATGATTCCGTTAAACTTCGCCAAGGTAAACAGAGTCTTAGCAGAGGATAAACCTCGTCCGAATGATTGAAATGCTTCTTCTATGGCCACAGCTTTAAAATCATACTGCTTGTGTAGTTCTTCTATTTTTGCTTTTACTAAATCAATTTTTTTAAAAAAGTCTTTTTCTTTTCTTAAATCGACATGTCCGGATTGAACACAATTCCATTCATTGAATACACAAAAACCAGTTATTGAAGTAGATATATCAAGTGATAATAACAAATTAAAAATCCTGTTTAAGTCTTATTACAAATTCATCTTCCTCAGTTTTTAAAATAGGCTGAGCAAAATGTGCTTTCATTATAATATTAAAATTATCATCATGAATGTTAATAGCAGTTATGTAAAAAGATTCAACATTGTTGTCATTTACGTTATTTGAAGGCTGTATTGTTTTAAAAGTTGCGTTAGAGGAGGAATTAAATAAGTTTTTAAATATTGGAACGTTCATAATCATTGTATGAATATTCTGTTCGCCTTTAAAAGACATGTCGATTGAATCTTTACAAAAATAAAAAAGATGAGGTGATTTAATTATAACCATCCCCTCTTCATAAAGAATATCTCCTACATTATTCCACGTAGCTTGTTGTGTTAGACAATCAGACCGATATATGCTTCCTTTTTTATTATCTGACAAACTAATCGATACTTTTCCGGCTGATCCTGTTAAATTGCTATCTGTTATTGAAAAGCTACCAGGGTGAATTTTGTTTCCGTAGTAAAGATTCGATATATCAAAAAGAGTTATTTCGTTACTTGAAACATCTCTTGTTCTTTGAGCAATGGTTAATACAGACCCAGGTGCTACGCCTGGATTTTCAGGAGTAGATCCAACAATTGTTTCAAATATAGATCCAGTTTGAAATATCAATCCAGGAAATAAAGAGCTGGTTGGGATTAAGTTTTCTAAACTAATTTTTGAGTAATCTACAAAGTTGTTAGTCTTTTTATAAGAGTTGCTACTAGAAGCTAAAGATATAGATAACGGGTAATAGTCAGGTTTGAATAAACCGTTATCATTAGGTAAAATAAAATTATTTCGTCTAATCAGCGAACCCGTATTATAAATATATTGATCTGCCGTTATGTTTTCGATTGTCCCTGTGAGTAATGAACCGGTTAATGATTGAAGCCGCGGAAATTCTTCTTGTATAAATTCTTTTGTAAAATTTTCTAAGTTAAGATGTTTCCCGCCCACACCAAAAGAAAATTGAACGTTAAATGGGTCATTGGTAGTTGACCCTGTTATTGACTGGAAAGGTGTTACTAATACTTCTCTTTCTCTAGTTAACGGATAAAAGAAAATAGGAACATAAAAAAGAAGATTATTATAAATGTCAGCAGAATCGCTATTGTTGAGTCTTTGCTTTCTTATACCTTTAGACTTAACTGCGTTAACTTCTGTGTCATTTAAATACTTGTTAAATAGTTTTATATCATGCAATTCTGCATTTAATCCACATTCATATATGTCACTTTGATTGGTAGGTTCATTAGGTGTTCCGGCATTAAGTATTGTAAGACCTTGTGTTCCGACTGTGTTATTGAAAAATTTGGCTGCATTTGTTGAACTAGTATTTAAATAATTTCCTAATGTTATTATTTCATTTGATTGACATAAAGAGCTGGACGGAATATTAAACTCTGTTTCATTATCATCAATAAATATTGCGCCATCATAATTGTTATATTCACTACTGCCCCATCGGATTGTCACATTATGCCAATGATTCTTTTTTAATGTATGTGATGATGTAAATATTAAATCATTTGGGTGTGTAAGATTACTATAATCAATGGTTTTAGGTAAAGTGTCAGCACTGTGACTTAGCTGAAGGAGAATTTTAAAATCTGACGCTAAATTATTTTTGTCAGTTGATGAGCCGCTAATTAAAGATACACATATCGATGAAGACATGTGAAAGATTGTTCCAGCATCATAATCTATATTTTTGTTATCTTGACTATATCTCGGGTTAACCCAAAAATTTAAACAAAAAGATTTTGAAGGCGTGTATACACTATTTTTATTAGGATATATTAAACATGCGTCATGCGGAGAATTAGATCCAGTGTAAAAATTTAAAGTATTATAATTGGTATAGTGAAACCCGGCATCAGGATATCGATGTTGGTGGAAAGGAATTAAATTTTTTCTTAAATTATTTTTAATATTAAAGTTTTGATTATAAGCAACTGGTACATCAAATCTAAAGACATTTATTAATTTTGAAAATCGATTATCATTAGGCGCATCGCCAACAGATTGCATATACTTGTTTAAGTAATCGTTTATGTTTGTATTTCCCTGTCGCGTATAACGACTGGCATCTTCAATTATAGACAATATTTTAAAATCATCTTCGTCATAACTTCTGTCTGTGACTTGATTCAAACTTTGTTTTTCTGGAGCAATAATTTCTTTTATGCATTTTGAAAAATTAGCAGCAACTTTTTCAGAACCGGTAATACCTGCTGACGAAGACACAAAATTAACTTGTGGACGCAACAACAGTGTAGACTGTTCAAAAAAGTTATTACCAATTTTAATAAAAGACATTAGAAATCTAAACGTACTCTGAAGGTTAAATCCTTTTCATCATTTTTTTCAACAGGTCGACTTAATTTCGAAACGGCCAATAATTGTTCGTTTGCATCATATAGACCAACTGTTGTTACAAAAGAAAATGATTTTTGTATTCCTTGTTGTGATTCATCAATAACTTTAATTCTTCCGTCAGAATCTGTGTATGTAGGATTTGAAGAATAATTAAATTCGTCTGCTGTAGCTCTACAAAATATTAAAGTTGAATTAATTTGTGTATTATTTTGGAATGTTAAAAATGTTTGAGATCCGCTACCGAATCTAACTGATGCAACGTGTTTAACGATATCGTCAATAGAACCAGAAACTAGAAAGTCAGGTATAAACGTTGCATCAACATTACCTTGAGTCGTTCTTCCCATTACAATGTTATTACCTGTATTGCCGACTGCCGCAATAGAACCGGACATTTTTTGAGTCCCAGAAAGAATTTTTGCCATGTCTAAAACTGCAATACCTTGCTGATAAAATAAAAGACCCATCTTTTCTGATGTATTAGCAGAATTTACAATGTTGCCTACATCTCCACCTGTATTTGATCTTTCTATATTTGCAGCTGCGCCTACGTCAGTTAAGATTATTGATCCTGATGTGGTACCTCTAAATATATTAGTTTGACCAACTGCTGAAATTGCTGCGTCTTCAGCTTGATCAGCAGCAGATGCTGATTGGAAAAACCTCATTGCAAATGTTTCTTTTTTAATACCATCCCTTACAAACAATCTTTTAAAATTAATAAAGAGCGCTTCATCTATGTTATTAACTGAATCTGAACTGCCAAAAGGTGCTACAAAGCGTGACTGTGCATCCCCTAATAACAACTGTGCATGTTGCCTATAAATATTTACTTTTTCTCTCATCATTAAAGATTCTGACGGAAAAAGAAGCTTACCATTTGCATCTGTACCTGTAGATGAACCGGTCACAGTTCCACCGTTATAAAATAAGCCCATTGTCATATCAAACAATTCATTAGCAGTCTGTAGCTGATGGTTTTGATCAAAAACCGTTTGATATAATGAAGAAGTTACACCAGTATCAGCTGTTGTGCCTGTTACAAAAACTTGGTATGTTTTCCTTGTATTTGAACCAGATATGTCTTCTTCAACAAAATCGATTAATTGATTAAGGTTAGATCGTGTTGTTTTAATATCAGCACTAGATATTGTTTTAAAAGTTGCCATTTTTCACCTTTATGAGATTTGAACTTCAAAAGTTTTGCTCAAGCCCGAGTTTAAACCTGTCACTTTGACGTAAGTACGTATATAACTAGTACCAGCAACTGAGTAAGTATTAAATGTAGTTTGAGAAAAGCTTTTAAGGGTAAGTGGTATTTGAGTTGTAATTGTATCACCAGACGTTTCTTGCGCAGTCGGATATCGATAAACTGCGATATTGTCTGTATAAATGATGTCAGGTGCTTCTCCTGACACTGTTAGGAATATATTGTTCATTTCGATCATCAACTCGCCGTCTAATAAGTCAAATTCAATATCTACCCCGGTTGTCGTAGCGATATCAATCGTTACGTTTTTAAGAGAAATATTACTGTTTCTACTAAATGTAACAGGAGTTTCTGAAGTTGTAATTGTCATACTAGGTAAATGCGTCATAAATTCATTTGACACACTAATTAGCGGGTATTTTAAAGCCAAACTACCTTGTGTTAATGCCTCTAATACAGGTGTATTTTTCTCTATTTTCTCTTTTCCGACTGTTCTTCCGTATTGCTTAATAATATCATAATCAACTTCATCATCTGACAGAGCAAATTGATATATACTAAAAGACCCATCGTTTCTTGCTAAAGATTGACGGCCTATATCTGTTAAAACAGCGTCAACAATAATGTTGTTTGTACTGTGGTCTAAAAATCCCATGTTTATTTCTCCTAACTAATACTAAATATAAAATATATATTTTTTATGTAAAAATTTTTAATTATAATCCTGTTATAGTTTTTGATGAAACGCGTTGAGGCGTTCCTGATTTGTCTTTTATTTTAATATTGATAATTGCATCTTTTTGATTATCAATATTAAGAATTTGAATTGAATACGTTGAATTGTCTGGATCTGATGCAATTAATTTAAGATCTTTTTCTAACTTTATGTTTTTGCGTGAATTAGAGTTATCATTTTTTAAAACCCTATAATATTCTGGGTCAAAGAATACGTGCATACGTTGATAATCACTTAACATCATTACATCTTTGAAAGTATCTTGCTCAAGGTAAATATTTGGATACTGTTTTGGAGCTCCTTCTCTACTTACCAATTTTGAAGTCATTTTATTTTTTGACCTATCAAATCTTATTTGAATTTGTGTGCTTAAATTTGATGTCATTCCGTGAGCATCAACTGAAGCAATTGCATAAATAGGCGTTGAAGCAATACTGAAGTTTTCATCAATGTACGTTGTTTTTGGAAACTGCATGGTTAATAAGTTTTCATCTGTTGCTATTTCATTAACAGATGTCCGACTAATAGAATCATCAAAATCATATTCAGCGACCAATGTAAAAGGAAAATTAACATTTTGCCTTTTAAATATTTGAAATCTTTTAATGTCACGCTGGGGATTTACGGGAAACTGCCAATTGATAACCGGTTGTTTTTTCCTGTAATTGAACCTTGGTCTAATTGCTGTGGGAGGCGGTGGAGGAACTTTTTCTTGACACAAAATTGAATTTGTTACACCCTCAGAAGCCATTACAAATTTTGCTAAAACAACTTCATCTAAAATAGGATTATCAGGGTCAACCTTCAATACAGGTGTTATAACTTGACAAACTGTTCGAACAGTATATACATAATTTCCGCCATAACGAACTTTATCATCTTTGACAAAAAGCTTTTGCGGGTCATTAACAATAAAAGGTTCATGTACTATGACACTTTCATCAGGTAACACTTCAGTTTTTTCAATAAGATAACCTAACAATGTTACTTCATAATCCTTTTCAATGATCGCTTTCTTTACAGCTTTTGATTTTTTTTCTACATTTGATTTAATTATTTCAAATGCTGATACGTGATTAACAAACTCATCTTCGTATAATTTTGTTGGGTCATTACCAATCTTTGAAAGAGTGTTTGACTGGTATTCTTTTGTTATTTTTGATAGTTCGTATAATTCATCTTGAAAAACACTTGTAGGTAACCTATTTCCTTTTTTAACGATATCGTCAATAAATAGATTATTAAACTTAACAGAAAATGTTTGACGCCCAACTGGGTTGTCAGAAAAGTTTGCAACTTCAGGACTGACGTCACTAGGTGCACATGTTAATTGATCATCTTTCAACTGGTTTAATGATTCTAATATATATTTTTTACCTAATCCTGTTATTCCGGAAGGATCACTGTTGATATTCGATATTTTTTTTGCTATAGCTTGCGAAGAATCAAGTGGCGTTGCAATTTGCGTTATAAATCCTGCATTTTTAAGATTTGCGTATATTGTTTTTTCTTCACCAGAATCTTTAAGTTCTACGCCAGTAAAGAATTTATCTGATCCTGCGCCTTCTTTTGCAATTTTTTCTAAATTATCAATTAACGTTTTATCATTTGCAGTTGCTATTTTAGCAAAAGGGTCACGTGGAGGCTTAAAACTAAACTTTACATATCTTGGCAATTGTTCATTTCTAACATTATATAAAAAGTCTGACGTTGTTTCAACTTGTATATTAATAATTTTTTCTGATTTGCTTGATGACGTTGGACTTCTTTCGTCTTTTGTAAAATAATTGTATACAAAATTAATTTCTAAATTTTCAATTTCTGGTATATCATAAGTAAATGATGTTTTTGACATAATTGACTTGGCAGATATATCAAATGAATTATTTCCTGAATCTGAAAACATTGCTTTTTCTAAACTTGACGCTAAATTTTTAAGTAGGCCTGGGCTTAAATTTTTACTTGCTTCAATATTTTTTGAGGCAATATTATTTTTTACTTCTTTAAGCTTTTTAAAAATATTCATAAGTATTTTACCATTTTTTAAGAATTCCTATTTCAACAGAAAATCCTGACATTGATGTACTTTTTTCTTGATTTTCTTTAATGTAAGATTTAATTTTTTTACTATTTTTATCAAGCTGCAAATTTGCTTTAAATTTAGGGCGTGCTAACTTTCCTGTAAGGTTTAATATAGGTACGTTTTCGTATAGTTGACTGGTGCCGTCTTCTTCTGTGTCGACTATAAAATCTTTATCATTTACCAAAATTGAAAATATTCTTTCAAAGCAGTTCATAGACATCATTTCTTTTAATCTATTATTAGAACTAAAAATAACTGAACTTGCGATTAAATTAATCGACCGGGAAAATATTTCTCTTTGAGTAGCATCATTAGCAACTCCTGGGTAGTCTCTTAAGTATCGATTATATATTTGATTTTTAATTTCATTGCCAGTTTGATTATCAATTTGTCCAGAAAATATATTTTCACTATTTAACAAAAAAGTCGATTCATTTACATCAAAACCAGCTGTTAGTTTTGTATACATTTTTAAATAATAATCAAATATATGATTAAGCAATGCTTGCCTTTTAATCTTACTTCCGTAATTATTTTCTGTCTTACTTGTCCTGTTGCCTACGATACCTTCGTAACCAGAGCCGTTTGATTTGAACCCAAAATTTGAATCATCATTAAAAATAAATATTTCCATATCTTTAATTATCTTTTCTAAGTTTTTATCATCAGTTGAATTTTTAATATGATTTGACGAAGTAATACTTCCGTTCTTATTGTATGTGCAAGGGAAAATGTGTTTTGACATGTCAAAAATAAATTGTTTTGGTACATAATCAATTTCTGGATTTAATTGGTTGTTTTTGTAAAGTGTAATACAGATCAAAGTTGAGTCTAAATAGTCCTCGTCGCCTGTTTCTTTAAATCCTTCTCTACGCAAGTAATCTATCATGCCAATTGGAATCCCTACGTGATAAACATTCTTTCTACCAAATTTCTCTTTTTCTAAAAAACCATAATTTTCAGCTGTCAAAACACGATACATTATTTTTAAATCATTTAAGTCATCTTTATCATACTTAGCAAATAAAGATGATCTAGCGTCAGACCTTACATAATTTTGAAAATAAGATTTTGCTAAATAATCCTTATAAGAAGGCGTTAATAAACCAGAAGTTTTTTCAAAAAATTGGTTTTCTTCTAATTTTTTCCTAATTATTGCAAAATTATCATTAGTTGTGCTTGTCAAAAAGTTTTTGAGTTTTTTGTGAGTATTTTCAAGGCTGGATATTTTATCATCAATAACTGACAAACAACCTAATATATGTTCTTTTCTTCTTATTATTTTGTTTTTAATTTCTGATATCAATTCTTTCGCATTTTGATATGCTTGCTTTTCACTTTGAACTGCACTTGAACTAATTTCTTCGTTTCTCAAAGCTGCTATTAATCCTCGCATTCTGCTTATTTTAAAAGAAATTTTTATATCAGGACCGTCTGGCCATGAGCCTTCAGTCGTGTAAATTTTAATTCTTTGTGTTTGTGATAATAAGTTAACCGCAAAGTAATGAAACAAAAAAGATCGATGAACTGCGCTAAAGTTTCTTAGACCACCAAAATTACCTGGATGATCATTTTCAATAAATTTAAATTTACCATTACCTTGCGCATTTCTAAAAAAATAAAGATTTGATCCGGATACTGTTTCTTCTGTTATGTTAGGCATGTGTAAATTTTCTTTATCATTTACGCTGGCAATCAATCCAGAATTGACAATTGTGTGAAATGTATATAGACCTGATGATGTAATTTGAATTCCAACAGGGTCAGATTTACTGACGGCTTCTGCAGTCACTGCAGATGTTATACCTGCACCTATCATAGTTGCTGCTGCAGTTCCTGCAATTGCAGCACCTATAACTGTTGCTGATGTTGTTATACCGGCTGCGGTTGCTGCTATACCTACGCCAATTCCTAAGGTTCCTATAACAAGTACTGCAACAGCAATTGCAATTACCGGGCCTAACCAATCTGTTGTTACTTTTAAATTCATCATTTCCGTTAAATCTACGTCTGCAGCGCCTGAGTGTCCGTAGTTATATCTTTTAAAATTATCGTCTGGTTCACCTTTGACATGATCATCAGAACTTACACCGACAAAATGCCCTACCCCCGGCTTGAAAGTTCCTAATGTACCGTCAAACAGTCCGGTTGCTGTTAACGTAATACTATAGTCACCGCCGTCAGGAAAGCTTCTTTTACCTTTCGGGTAATTTGTAACATTAATATTGTCTAAAAGGCGACGAAAGCTTTTTTCAACTTGTTTTTCTGTTTCTGAGTATAATGTGTTAATTACACCTTCACCTTTTCCTTCGATCCAATTTTCGCTATTTTGATTTGACAACAATGCGGGTGCACCTATTCCTTCATTTATTAAGGCACCTAATAGAGTCGACTTAAAGCTAGAAACTGTCCAACCCATACTATCTGCATTGTTAAGCAATAAAGAAAGTCCTACTAAACTTTTTTTCCTACGTGTACCCGAGTCTATGTAATTAGCTTCTAAATCGTCTGCTAATAAATTCAAATAATAATTTAAATAACTAATTGGGTTAAGTTGGTCAACTGTGTTTAAGGAATCTTGTGTTTTTTTGCCTTCATCGTCAAAATCCAATCCTAAAGATTTAATTATATTTTCAGAAAATTGTTCCCAACTGCTTTTAATTTCTGTTATAAAATTTTCCAATTCTTGAAAATTGTTATCTTTGTTTTTAAGCGCTGACGTAAAGTATATTTCTTCGGCAGGGAAATATTCATTGTTATTGTATATTTCAGAAGCTATTGTATTGTTTGTTTCAAAAGGTATAAATGTTTTTGCATCGTAAGGTGATTGTCTTTTTTTAAACATTTTTTTTACAATATTACCAACTTTGTCATTATCTTTTTCAAGATTATTAAAATAGTTTTTATATTTAGAAACTAATAATTGCTGTGCTATTTCTTTTTCAAATAATTCTGCGAGTGTTATAAACGATTTGCCGTTTGATAAATCGTTGTCTATTTTATTGAATGATCTTTGAAATTCAGTAGCACCAGAGACTTGATCATAACACATTGCCGCCATCAGTTCAGAAAATGCTTCATAATTTGTATCAGCACCAATATCGTTAAATACATCATTGATATTATCACCTAACATTTCTTCATTAGGCCGCATTCTTGTTTTTCTTTGGTCAGAACCAAAGCAACCTGCAAAAGTGATGCTTTTGAAATTGTTAATTGCTATTCCTAAATTTCCTTTTTTACTACCTAATACATCTTTAGAATTATTGTCATGGCTTTCATTTTCTATGTCTGTTATTGTATCATTTAAAAACACTAAAGATCTTAAATAATTTGTAATATCTAAAAAATTTTCAAAATTTGATTCTTTTGACGGGTTAATCTTTTTTTCTTCTGCGTTACTGGCGAAGTTATTTAAAATATTTTTTGAATTGGAAAATACACTACTTAGCGTTTGTGCCCTATTTTTTGGTATTAATAAATTTTTAGGTGATAAAACTTTTTTAAGCGGAGATGTATTTTTAATTAATTTGCTTTTAGAGTTTTGACTAGTAATCGTAGGTGAAACCTTAGAAGCCCTATTTAATTCTATAGAAGATTCAATAGATTCTTTAAAATCGAATATTTTTGCAATATATGACATAATTTTTTGTGCAATATAATCGTTCATAACATAATCAGAAACCAGTACTAAGGTTTCTTGTGTCAATTGGTTAATTTGATTTTTAATTGAAACATTATTAACTTTTTCAAAAGTTTTATTTAGCAAATTTGTTCTCATTTTTTCTAAATTAATATCATATATTTCGTTAATGTGGCTTTTTAAAGTTGATGACATATTGTTAATGATTAAATCTACTCTTGAAGGAATTGAAGTGTATCTTTTAATTAATATCTCTGCTGTATTTATTGCATTTTCTTTTAACATTTGATGCAATTCTAAAAGTCTGGCTGTGTTTGTTACTTCAACAAAAGTATTGTTTCCATACTGCACGCTTATTGAATTTTGTTTTTCTTGAACAGATCTGCCTGTTACTATAGGAGAATATTCATTAATCATTACAATTTCAGGTCTTAGTGTATTAATGCCTCTTTTGAATACTTCAGCGTAGAATGAAGATGTATCTCTATTTTTTGTTGCGTCAATTGATGAACTTTCTTCATCAGACATATTTGCTATTTCTTTTGACCGGTATGAAATATTTTGTGCAGTTAAAGATAACGCTGTTGCTGCTATCGAAACAGGTAATTTCACTGATTGATTTTGCGTAGCTTTTGGCTTGTTATAAACTTTAAATTTTGATTTGTTTGGTTTAAAACTCATTTAATTCCTTCATCGTCTTTGTACAACGTTTTAATTAGAATAGGTTTTTGCATTTTCCCATTTTTTAATATAGGCTGTGCATAAAAATTAATCTTACCATATAACACAGGTGTTTTAAAAAGGTAATTAACTGACATAGTGTTGTTAAAGGGTAGGTTGTATGCAAAACCATCGATTACGGTACTTCCGTTTTCTTCGTAAAGCATTATAAAATAATCAATTAATTTTAATTTATCTTCTGTCGCAAAACTTGATAAATAATATTCTTTTTTTCTATTTATGTTTTTTTGATTATCCTTTGTGTTTTTTTCGCTATCTAATTCTAAATATTTGACATTCTTGTTTTTTAAACTCACGGATATCAATTCATAGTTTTTATTTAAAATATTATCTTCTAAAATATATCTAACATCTCCTGTATTTCCATCGTAATATGCGTCAAAGCTTGTTTTGTTTAATTGCGTTTTTTGATCTAATATTTTTCCTTTAACTCGTGAACTTCTTTGTGAGTGTTTGTCTCCCATACTAGAAACAATTTGGTTCGCAGAAAGTTGAATTGATCTTTTAATTGCAGCTGTATTGAACGCACTAACAGGGGAAAATCTATTTTTTGCTGCCAGATTGGGAAGGTTGTTATTTACTTTTGATAATATTTCAGCAGGTGGCATTAATCGTGGTGTAATTTTAATAGCAAAATTATTATTATTTTGTATTGTTATTCGTGTATTAAAGTTACCACCGCTATCCACAGAAACTTCAGACAATCTTGTAATGTCAGAATTATCTCTATTAATAAGTTCTATTAGTAAATTTATTGTTATTGCATTCAAGTCTTTGATTTTTTTTAAATCTTCTTCAAAGAGGTCATAATACCTACCAAACAAGTCCTGGAATATTTTGTCTGCATCGTTAATTTTTCTTGTTACTTTACCTGACAGCGTTAGAAATTTTTGATTACCCCTAATTGACGTAACTGTTTTTTCAACAGACATGTCAATAACTCCATGAGCTTTTGTATAATTTTCTATTGCACTTGTAGAAGATAATTGTTTATTGCCGTTGTCATCATATAACAGGGCTTTGTATTCGTATGTATGATCGTATTCGACATCATCATCATAAAAAGTAAAAATGTTATTAAAGGAAGATTTTTTAATAATTTTCCCTCTATTGTTTTCTAAAAGCCTACCAGGTTTATCGCTATAGGATTTTGTAATTTTAAAATTTCTTTCTTTTTTTGATAAATCTCTTCTATGTAATTCAACTTTTTTTACATTTGAATCAATATTTCTTACTTGAATTGCAATTCTTTCATTTTGAATAATCGCGGACAAACCTGCATAGTTTATCGATCCTAATTTACGTCCTGATTCGATTGACGCGAACCGAGCGTTAGAATATTCCTTTTGATCATATGTAACATTAACTCTAAAAAAGACCGGTCTGTTTGATTTGAAATGATATCCTTTTCTAAACAACATGATACTACCTTTTCCAGGTACATTAACATTACCTACTTTAAGTTCATAGTCAATCTTGTCTTGTGGTAAATATTCATTAAGCTGACGGGAATAAACATTGAAATGTCTAGCGACGTTTTCGTTATTAGTTATTTTTAATATAACTTGCCCGGAAGATGTTTTGTTAGCTTCTATTTCAAAGTCAATTTTTGGCTGTTTGAATACTTTTTTTTCTTTACTATGTTGTATCTTAATTGGAATTGTTTCAATTGCGACGCCTGTTTTATCTCTTACAACTGCCATTAAGTTAATTTCGCTATTGGCTCCTTGCAAAAGCTGACTTTCTAAAAATTTTACTCTCTGTGTAACTGTTCCAATTCTTGCGTTTTTTTCTACAACTCTAAGGCTATAATTATCTTTTACGCTTTTAGTGACATTATTATCTTTAATTACATTGTTTAAGTAGCTATATATTCCTGTTTCTTTTTTTGACCTGGTCAACCTAGTAAATCTTCCTTTTCTTTTGTTTTCTAAACCTTGATTGCTGTTATCTTTGACAATTTTTGACAATCTAACAGCAGGATCAATACCTGCACTGACTAATTTATTGTATTTTGTTTGAAATTTTTCTGTGTTGTCAATTTTATCTTTTCTTTTTTGAGGTTTTGACATTAAGTTTTTTCTGTCTGTTTGGCTTTGTTCACCCTGGAACAGCGCTAATCTTTTAACTGTTCCAAATACTTCAGATTCTGATTTATTTCCTAACATTTTTGACTTAAGCTTTGAAATGTTTTTGCTATCAAATATATTGTCAGTAGATATTGAGCCAACTTTTTGAATATTTAAATTTGTTTTTTTATTGATTGATTGATGTAATTTAATCTTAAGGGCATTATTCGCAACCAGATTAATTGCTTTTGTGTTGGATGTGTCTATATTATCAAATATCTTTTCCCTAAAATTAATTTTTTCAAATGTTGATTCTAATTTTTCTATTTCAATTGTTTGCAAATCTTTTTCAATTGCATTTCGCTTATCAATATCTACGAATATGTCATAGTGATATATATTTTCAAAATTACCAGATTCGTCCTTGATTTTTTCAATTTTAACAAGCTTTGGCTTTTTTAATGAAGATTTATTTGCTAATATTTTTTTGTTGTTTTGTTTTTTAATAATGATCATTTGTCACCCTCAATCAAATATCAATGTAAATAAATTAATAAAAGTCGGTGTATTATAATCGTCTAAATAAATTTTACCTACATAGAAAACTTGTTTTTCAAAATATTCGTTAGGATCATTGTCATCAACAAAAAAACCGCCATCGATAATGTCTAATTTTTGAAGCAAATTTTTATTTTTTTGAAACATTTGAATCATTAAGTTGTTTTCTTTTGATGTTTTTTCAAAATTAATTGTTTTAAATTCTTTTATAACTCTTAAAGATTGATTGTCAAATAGTTTAGAAAAAGATATATCACCTTTTGTATTGTTTTTAGTGTCAACTTCATCTTTGACATCAATGTTTAATTCAGAAAAAGCTTTTGAGCCTATTCTACTAATTATATCTTTCCAACCTTCTTGATTAGTATTTCGAATGTCTGTATAGCTGCCGTATTCAGAACCGTCTGTGTTCACCGGCGGTAAAAATTGAAAATTAGGAAGATGCGCTAATTTTGAATCTAACATAAAAGGCTCAGCATTATTAACATTAACAACTTCAGGGTTTGGTCCATTTTCAAACGGAATTGTGTTTGTTATTGTAAACGTTAAATCGTTATTACTTAAAGTAAAGTCTCGATCGCCTATATCATCATTTGAAGCAATAAAATGATTTTTTTGAAAATGTCTTAAAAAAGTTTTTTCTATCCCTTCACTTAAAGAAGCAAACTGAGATCCTGTTGCAATTTTGAGTTTATGCAAATCAGATTCAATTATTGCTTCTTTTTCAAATATCGCGTCGCCTACTATGCTACCCGTAGGTGAATGATCAAACATGAATAGCTTTCCACTATCATCTTTTTCCATTACAAGCGAATGTTCTGGTCTTTCCATAGGTTGAAAATATATTCGGTCTGTTACTTCTGAGTATGTATACCCAGGGTTGTAGAATGAATGCATATCTGTCAGAGATGCATATTCCGCTCTTAGTTTGCCGGACGCTATTTGGCGCTTGCCTTCTTGAGTTACAATAAGGTCAATAAATCTTGTTTTTTTATCTAATATTCCTGCCATACTACTACTTATCTTTGTCTAAAATTATTCATTAAAATATTGGTACTGCTATAAATTCTTGTTCTAAATAACTGCGATTATGTGTTTGATTGTCATCAATAAAAGGCATTGAACTGGTTGCTGCGGTGCTTAAATTTGAGCTTTGAAAATGAAATTCATCAAGATATGTTTCAACATTCTTTTTTGCATATGATTTAATACTTGGATCATCTTGAAATGAACCGCTAACAAACTGTATTTTGACTGGACTTGATGAATTAACAGATATGTCAAAACCGGTTGTAAACCCTTGACGTGGGGTCACTTTAAATTTACTGTCTTTGCCTTGCTGAAACATATCAGCGTAGTAGCCAAAGTGCGCAGTATTGAAATTGTACCCTGAGAATCTTGTACTAAACATGCTGTCAAGCTCAGATCGACTCCTATCGCTGTACAGGCCTCCATCGGGAGGTGTATCGTCTGCGCGGCCATACGTGCCATAATAAGAGTCATCATAAAAATCAGATTGTGTTTTTGTTGAATCTACATATATTCTGTCTCGATCTTGAATAGCTAAAGACGTAATTCCGTTTTCTGACGCCCAATATTTAAAATGATTTTTAAAAAATTCAGCAAAATTTCTTGAGGTCGAAGCCGAAAAGCTCTTTATGTAAAGATTGTACGCAAGATTAAATGCGTCTTCACTTGGATTTACAGATCTTCTTGTTGAAAATAAACCAATTTTTTGAATCGGGTTTATTTTTGATATGTCGTTAACTTTGTATTTAGGATCTTGAAACGCTATATTATTTTTATGTTGGAAATAGTGATTTCCAACTGCGACAATTGCTTGTGTTGATTGAGTTGAACTATCTACAAAACCAACAGCAGACCATTTGTAAGGGATAAATAAACTATAACTTCCTGTTAATTCACCTCGATATGCCACTTGCCATTGATCAACAACTTTTTCATCCCCAATAATATGTTCATAAACTGCACAAGATGTTAAGTTTTGATTAACTGTTTCGTGATATTCTTTATTTTCGACTACCTCTGAACCATAAAGATGAAGTTTGGAACTACCAAAAAGCGTCATTGAGTAAAGACCTTTTGTAGAGTCGCTAGCAGGAGATTCATCTTTTGGGTTTTCCATGGGTGGATACTGCCAACCTAAAATTAATTCATCTTCTGGTAAAATTACATACGGAGATATTTTTTCGCTAGCAACAGCGTTTGGAACTGTTGTTGTTGTAGGTGCCACTCCTACACTTAAAGGGTCAGGTATAATTAATTCATTGATCCCACTAAAACTGTCAATATTATTAACAATTGATCTGCTTGATTTTAAATCAGTGTGTGTTTTTGAAAATTCATTTTTAAATGTAATTTCATCTGAAAAAGATGAAACTGTTCCTAAATTTTCATAGAAAAAACCATGATTCATTGAAGTAGTGCCGTTACTAGGAGTTTTTGCTGAATATTTTGTATTGAAATTTATTGCAAAGCTGCCTGTTAAGCGCCTAGGGTTTTCATTGGGTAAAGTTTTAATTACATTTTCGTCAAAAGAAAGGCCAGCCTCAACAAAGTTTAACGATGTTATTTCATTGCCATCTGAATCGTTAACTGATTGATTCGCGTATCCATCAGCAAACATGGAATTTACACTCGATGTTAAAAAATAACCAATTTGACCATACGTTATTAATTCTCTGTTTGTATCTACATAAATTCTACTTGTTCCGTTTTGACCGGTTTTAAAGCTACCAGGAATTTCGATACTTGAACTATAAATTGTGGCGTTGCTAATATTGTTTCCTGAAAACCTGTTATTAAAAATAAAATTATCTTTAAATTGCCTTAACATAAAAAATGTAGGTGTGATTAATTGTATTCCTAGGAAATCAACATCAGATCGAGATAAATCGTCGCCTTGGTAAAGTCTTATTCGGTATGCTCTTTGTTGCGGAGTGTGTTGAGCACCAGCACTATACATTTCCAACTTTGATTTAAATTCTATTGAACATTTTTCTAATAAAAAAGGTTTTGTAATGCCTAAATCTTTTGCTTTGACTGTTTGACTTCCTGTTGCATTGTATTGTGGCCCGAAAGGAAAATTAAAAGTTGTTGTTTTTTTATTAGAGGTTTTTAAAGCGGCCTCATTAAAAAATTCTGTAAACACTGGTGTTCCAGATCCATCAGACTTTCCATATGCTCTTAAATTAGAACTAAAACCTAAACAGGATTCTGTTAATAAACCAATTGACCCGGTGTTATTAGTATCTGATCCGGCACCAGGCAATGGTAGATTGTTAAAATGTAAAGGTTGTCCTATTTTTTCCCATTTTTTTAAATTATTGTTCCAGTAAATCATTAGTTTTTGGCCAACAGCGGAGGTATCTGTCGATACATTTGAATATGTATTTGATACTTTGTCTACGTAACCAAAAGTCGTTTCTTCGTCAGGACTTAAGTCAATTGTAAATTTTGTTTTGCTTCGAGTCGGTGATGAAAAACCTGGGTATATGTCAGAATTTAACCCTTGATTAAAAAATTCATTATCAGCTTTTTCAATTACTAATGTTTCATTAAAAGCAGAAATTGTTTCAGAAAAATCCTGGAATGGATTACCTAAGTCAGAAATGCCTTTCACTGACCTTCCTGTTCCTGTCAGTGACCCGCTAATATTTGCATTACCTAATATTGCGTTGGCCATTTTATTGCCTGCGTTGTCAGAGTGATTTAACAACAAAGGATATCTAATATTTTGATTAGCATATTCAACTTCAATATTTGCAATTGCCCAAACATTTTTATTACTACTAAACGTTTCTTGCACAAATCTAAAATAGTATTCTTGACCTAAATCAGGGAAGTCTGACAGTGAAAGAGAAATAATTCTTCTTGGTTTTCTATTCGGACCTACCAGACTATATTCTTTTGTTGGGTTTGGCGTAGGCACATAAGTCGCGATTGTGATTGGTGAAGTAAATGCTGTATCTGTTGCTATTTGAAGTTTGAGCGTTTCACTAACATCTCCTGCACGTAAATTAAGTAATATTGCTGATGTTTGATATGGACCTTGAAGTAACTCAAAATAAAAGCGATAAGGATTTCTTATTTTCTGTCTTGATCTTAAAAATCTTTTTCCAGAAATTCCTGCACCAGAAAAAGTCGCGCATCTGTCAATAGTTGCAGAACCTGCATTGCTTTGAATCGATTCTCTCCTAATAGTCATTCCTAGTGATACTGCCCATTTTTTAGAATCAAATCCTGTTCCTGTTGTTATCAAGTCTGTATTTGGGACATTTGTAAAATCATCTTTTATTTCATTACCGAATTGTATTGGAAGATCTTCATAAAATATACTTGCTTTTCCACTCCTGTCCTTGTCGCCCATTCGATGTTTTGTTGGGTAACAACCAGGTCGATTGTCATTACCTCTAAGCCTTATTCTGGGAGGTAGGTTAGTATAACCAGATTTAACGACAGAATCTTCTCGAGTCCAATTATATATTGCTTTAATCTCTTCGAGCGAAAGTTCTTTAGCCCATATTGCAAACTCAGCCATGTTTCCATCTGCTTCAAGGTGACCGCCGCCGCCATCGTAAACACCTGCAATATATAATAATTCTGACACACCATCAGTATAAGTGTAAGTTCCAGCAGGACTTTTTGCTGGAGATTGTCTTGTAGAATCAATATAAATAGTCATGCCATCTGCAGGAACATTTCCTGATGATGTTCCTCTTCCGTCATATGTAAATGTTAAATAATGCCATTGATTGTCGCTTAATTCTGATGCATTGACATATATTCTTTGTCTATCAGATGTGGTTCCTGCGAAAAGGTCAAAATACAAATTGTCATCGCTAGGATCATACCAGGCAGCATATTCAGCATATGCGTCTGCCTTTCCTTTGAAAAACAAATAATCAGGTGCATCGCTTCCGTCTGATTCTGGTAATTTCCTAAACCAAAAACCTACGCTAAAAGGTAAATCATTAGCAGCACCATCGCCAAATGTTATAATATTATTATTTCCTGAACCGCCCGGGAACGTCAATAAAGCAAATTGATTTGTGACGTTGTCAAATTTTGCAGATTGCATTCTGCTATTATAGACTGGCAATACCTGTATTTCTTCTGTGCCTTGATAAGTTATGGCCGGTGTATTATTAACATCATATTTAACAAGATCTTCCGGGTTTCCTGATTTAAACCTTAACCACAATCTAATACTATTATTGTTGTTGTAATTATAAAAGTCAGCACTACCCAAATCTGTTCCGGAAGCAGATGATATATCGTTAGAAGAAAAGTCTCCTAAAAGATTGGGCGGGTTATAATCTCTTATTTTAACTATTTTGGGCATATTTATCCTTTAAGCAGTCCACGAAAAGCAATTGAATCTGTTCCAAAACATCTTTGCTCTGTCAACTTATAAAACGGTGTTATTATAATACCGTTATCTCTACTTTTAAAACGTGTTCCTAATTCTGAATCGTCTCTACTAGAAATGGCCAGCAAGTCTGTTTTTTGAGTGGGTGACAAATGTTCATATTCTGAATTTAAATAATCTATTTTTTCAACAAACGGTGAAGATTTATAAAGGCCATCCGAAATGTATCCTTCTATTGATAAGTTTAGTATTGATTCTGCAGCATCTTCAAAAAAGTCGTATGAAGATTGTTTAATTTCAAATCTTTCAGAAACAAGAGGCGATCCTTTTTTACCGGCTGTTGTATGTTGAGTCAATTCCCAATTGCCTACTCCGAAAAGACCTCGGGCGCCTTTGATTTGCAGGTCTAAGAAACCTGTATTAATAGGAGAACTTCTCACGTTAAAAACTTCAATTGCACCATCTAACGAAGCTTCATCAGGATCTCTAAATTTGTCATAATTTCGACGGGTATCATAAACATATGGATACCCTGTTTTTTCTGCATCTGTCTTACCAATAAATGATTTTGCTTCTGGTTTCCCCTCTATATCATCAAAAGGTATTAATCTTTCATTTTCATAATCGTAAGTTTTAAAAAAACTATTTTGACCATAAAAACAGAGTTCTAATCCGTGATCGAGATGATTATCAGAAGTAATATCGTTTTCTCTGCCTAATGTAATATTAGGCGTCAACTTATCGTTAAGCAGATTTTTAACAGACTTAACATCTTTACCATATCTAAAAAAACTGATATTATTTGTTAAATCATTACCAAGAATTGTGACCGGGCCTTCTTTGGTTCCTCCAATTGTGTCATCTGTAATTACTTCTGTTGAGGTTGCGCTTTCCCTAAGTGTTGTTAATCCTATTCTTTCTGATGCAATTGAACCTGACGTGAATGTACCAGGTTTCTCGTAAAATACACGTGAATTCAGGCGAAGCTTTTCTTTTTCATTTTTAGCTTTAAAGCTATGTGTTATAACTGATGACGCCATGTTTATCCTTTTTTAATTTTTGCAACAAATTGACTTAAAAATATGTTACCTCTATCAGCACTTCTTGGTAAAGATTTAAGATAAATTTCATCGTGCAAATATTTTAATTTATTTCTTTCGAGCATATGTGATTCATAAACAAAGTTAACTCCTAAAAATTTAGTATTTCTCGGCAAAGAATTAAAAACAATATCAGTAAATGCATTATCCAACCATTTAAAAAGTTCTCGGTACTTATTTAGATTTAATTTTTCAATTAAGTTTTCAAAATAAATTTTTCTTAAATTATAAAGATCGTGATAATTTTCACTAAACATTAGATTAGGTTTTCCTAATGCTAACTCTAACTCATCAAAATCTGAAAATGCGTTTACAATATTTTCATTCAAACCTTTCATGACAGACATGTCCATTGAAAATCTTGTATCGTCAAAAACTTCTTCTGCAGGATCTACTTCATATACTGGTGCTATAGTTGCAAAAGGATTAGCTGATAGTAAGTTTGTATCTTGAATACTTCTTACTCTTATTTTATTTTCACTGGAATTTAAATCAAAATTAGGAGAAATAAATTCCCTAATAAAGTTTTTATTTTTAAATAAAGTAACGTTTGATTCAAAACTGTTACCAATAAGATGATTATTTTCTTGGCTAAAATCAAATATTCTTATTTCACCTTGACTATTAGAGGCAGTAGTAGCTTGTCTTCCTGATGTATGTATTCTTACCTTTTGATGACTTCCGGATTGTTGCGTCATAAAATTATAATTATTTTTTACATTTTTTGAACTATAGTTTAAAGGATTTTTAGCATATGATATAAATTCACTATCAGTATAATCTTTTGACCAAAAGTTAATAAAAGATACATCTCCTGAAAAATGTGTTGTATTTTGAATGTTTGTACCTGCGTTTATAAAACGTGAAGTATCTTCAAAACTTTGCGAACCTATAATTAAAAAGCTACCAGACGTATTATATGTATTGATTTTTGAAAGTGTTCCTGCTGCTGCTTCTGACCGTAATGATGCTGTTTGATATACAGTAGGCTGAAGTCCAGGTTCAAATGTTCCTGCTCTTAAATAATATTGGCTATTAGAATCTGATTGCAGAAATTCTGAATTAATTCTTCCAAAGTTGACAGCCCAAATATTACCATCTGCGATGTTAAGACCCGTTAAAAATAATTCTGTTATATCACTACTTGTAGGATCATCGTTGACAAATAAGCTTAATTTTGTAGGTTGACTTACTAAATTTATAACACAACTTTCTGATGTTGATGGAGCAGCTGTGCCTGTTGTATGCAATCTTACCAAACTTTGACTAGAATTATGCAACAAATTAGTTGGAAAAAAGTAAGTTGCATGATAATCAAAGGATGCTGAGGTAAATAAACCATCATTTACGTTGTTAGACATACCGTTTATAAAAGTACCTTGAATGTTTGGTTTTCCGGGTGATACTCTTGATGCCGACAGATATCCGGATTGAACATATGGGGATGTGTTAGATTTTCCTTGCGAGTTAACAGCTTCGTTTTCATGTCCTATCGATCCTGAGAACTTTAATAAACCAATATTATCATTAATTGTCTGAGTAGAGTTTTGAAGCGACTTAGTTTTTGCGCCTCCATATTCTCTAATGTGAAAAATACCTTCTGGGTCAATCCCGGATGACATAAAAATACTTTTTACATTATCTAACGTTCCTTTTGTTGAAGCAAAATTTTGATAATCTGATAGTATTCTTCTCCAGATTGTATATTGTATTTTTTGAAGCGATAATTTTGATTTACTATCTTCTCCTTGATAACCTAAACCTTTAAAAAAGCTATCATCATTACCCGCATTTAATAAGTAAGGAAGTTCTACCCCTAATTTTTTTGATAATTTCGCTAAAAAGCTATCAGGCACAGTTTCTAAATCTTCAAAATTCACATGATTATATAAAGAAAAACTGTCTATTAATATTTTTAATTCGTCAAAATGTTTTGCCCATATTAATAAAAACTTTACCATCATTTGCGCTGATCTCGGTGTATTAACGCTTTCTCTTACATTGTTTAGGGTGCTAATTTCAGTTGCAATCTTACCTAATCTTTCTTGATATCCTTCAAAGTTTTCCCCTAAGTCTAAATAATGTTGCGGTATTAGCTTGGTTATTAAATTTGGATTAACTTGATCATATAATGAAGCACTTGTTAAAAGTTGACTATTTAAATTAATCACATTTGGATATTTAGGCATCAAAACCGGAGATCTATCAATATCTTCTGCAGCAACAGGAACGTCGGAACCGGTTAGCCGATTATCAATTATAAAGTTTTTAATTGATTCATTTCTGCTGTTAACAGAGTTATCTAAAACGATGTTGTTACCTGTGTAATCGCCATAAGGCTCATTAAATTTATAGTAAAGTACTAAATTGGAATCTCCGTTAACTGATCGGTACAGATTATCTTTAATTTCTTTATCTGTTATTTTTCGATGATAATATCTTATTTCATCTATTGAGCCGCTAAATGTTTCTTGTTGGTCAAATATAATATCGTTATATCGAAAGGAAGCACCTGATCCTATATTAAGGTTTTCACCAAAATATTTTAGTTGGTTTACATTTAAACTGTTACTGGAAGAAACTACATTTTTTACTTTATCTTTATTGAATGTAATTAACTTTATTTTTTGATCAAAGTCATTATCAAAAATAGCTGTTACGTGTGTAAAGTCGCCTTTGTCAATTGAAGAAGAGACAATAGCATTTCTTGAACCTGACGTAATCCCAAAATGTAATTCACACTGATTTACATTAGAAGAATTTGACAAAAATAATGTAAAATTATTTGCTAGACTTGATTTTTTTTGAAATAAAATTTGATTATCATTGGCGATTGTTTCAGGCCTAATAAAAAACTGAATGGAAAAGCTTGAAGTAACTGGGTCTAAAGTTACATTTGTTTTATTTTTATTACTTGAAATGGATGGTATTCTTGCGCCACTCTTATCTAAAACATTGATTTGTGTTCCGTTTGAGGAAGCTTCTCCTTTTTGCGTACCTGAAAATATTAGGTAACCTATATTTTTTGGGTATAGATCTAAAACGTATTTCTCGTAACCTGTTAGAGAATCTTCAAACTCCTCTATTTCTTTTTTTGTGCCATTAAAAGGATAATAGTTTAGTATGTTTAAAAAAGATTCATTAACTTTTGAAACTGCAGAATGAAAAAATATGTGATTTTCAAACTGAGTGTAATCAATGTTTAGTTGCTGTGTTGATTTGAGCGGCATGTCTTGTTCATACCTAAAAGAAGATTTACTTTCAATATTTGTATTTTTAATATCGCTAGCTTTAAATGTTTTTTTTGATCCTTCTTGAACGTAACTGCTTAAATCTTTTTTACTTCTTTGGTATTTTGATTTAAAAAACTTACCCCTATAACTTTCTAATAATCTTCTAGACATAAAATTCTCTTATTGCTCAATTATAAAATTTGACGCGGCATCTTTAATTACCACATCAAAATTATTAATTTTAATTAAAAAGTCAAAAACATAAGTTCTTCCTTTTGGGACTGAATTCATATAGAAATCAAAATACAACGCTTTTGTATCATTAGACAGTCTTGTTGCTAACGTATCAAAAGGTATTAATATTTCATCTGACTCTGCATCTCTTACTCTATAATACATTTTATCATATATTTCGCTTGGTGTTTCATAAGGGGTTTTTCTTAAAACAAGCTCTCTATCTGCATTTTCTACAAAAACTCGAAGTCTTACTTTTTCATTCGGTTTGTAACGATGTCTTAAGTTTAATATTCTTGCTATTATTCTTTGCTCACCTAAATTAATTTTATTTCTTTTCGTCTGTTTGACTTTCATTGAAGAAGAAAGATATGTGACAGTTTCACTTGCATTTGTCCATACTTCATTAAAAGTAATACTTCCTGACGTGATTACATGATCGTACAAATCGCTGTCGAAACTATTTATAGCAAAAGAAGAAGAATATATCCCGGTCAATCTTCCTGTGCCTCGAGGAACTTGGGATCCAGTAAATATTTTTTTAAAACTTCCAGTTTGTATTTTTAAAAATAAACAATCAGCGCCGGCGATTTGTGAACCAGCGGATCCGGATATTAAATTTGTCAAAACATTTCTTGAAAAATTATTCAGATAAACGCTACCTGACGTATCAAATTCAAAATTCTCATGATTATCATGAATTGTATCGTCATACTTAATGATTAATTGAGGCCTTAAATTTGCATTTAAAGTATTTCTTGAAGCAAATCTTTTGACAAAATAAGATTTACTATCTTGTTCATAAGCACCTGACAATGCTATTAAAAACCCGTGGTTCGCAATTAGATTTTTAGCAGATGCAGAAACAAAATTAGTAACGTCTAATAATAAGTTTTCCTCACCTGTCGTAAAAAACATTTCCGAAGACAAGTTTATTGAGGATGCTTGGCCTTCAACAGTTCCACTTACAATTACGTCAATATTTTCGTCGCCTAAAGATCCAGAGCTTCTTGCTCCTGTTGTATTCCATTTATTTGTATACGCGTTTAAATAAGATGCTGTTATCCAATTAGTTATACCAACGTCAGTATAACTTACGACGTCGTAACCCGGTCCTTCGTCAAAACTTTTTGATAGCGGAAATGCAATAACTTTAAAATTGTTAGGTGTAGTTTGACCACCGTATATATCACATAATTTTAGTTGAGCAGAAAAATCACTTGAACCAATGTCAATAATGTTTTCATTATGCATATTAGTAACTTCGCTTAAATCAAATTTAATCAACAATCTAGACAACTCAATTGGCTTAGGTGAACCCGCTAGTGTTGATTCATTATAGAGTTTAAATAAATCTAAAGTACCTGCCTGCCCTAAATTTGCATCAGTTGCTCTAAATTTGTTGTTAACGATTTTATTTGTTATGTAAGTGTCTTTGCTGGCAGTTAGTATTCTATACATTATAATACGCTCCCGACGATATCATCATTTGGAAATCTTATTTCAAATATCCCGCCGGTAGGCGGAAATAACAATCCTCTGTCTATATTTCTATTGGGAGAATATCTAAGGTTTGAGTATACTCTTTCTTCACTTACACCTGCTATATTTACGAATTTTAAACTCAATAAAGATATTACGCCAATACAGTTTAAAATTATATTTTCAACCTCTCCTAATAAAATAGGTTGATCGATTTGAAAATTTTTAATATTAAAGTAAGATTTAAGTTTGCTATTTATAGATTGGAGTACGCCTAATTTACTATATCCTCGTTCTAAGGATACAGAATATTTAATGCCTAAATTTACAATGGATGCATCTACAATGTCAACAGCATCTGATATTAGCCTGAATTTACTCAAGTAAATTGACATGTTTTCCTTTAGTGTGTCAGGAGAAAGTACTAAATTACCTTGTTTGTTTCTAGAAATTACAAAAAGTTGGGTTGCTAATTGATTATTTGGATTATCTCTAATGGCTGCTCTAAATACTCTGCCGAAATTGGTAGGCATATTGTAAATTCTTGCTAAAAGATCTTCTCGTGTAACTACTCTTTTTTGCAGTGTATGAGATAACAGTCCGATATTTCTAATTTGTTCAGTTGAAGGTGCATTTTCACCACCAAAACCAGGGAATTCATTTGTAACAGATGCTGTGCGCCTTATTGAAGCAACTATATTGCCTTGAACACTACTTTTAAATTGTGTTCTTAATTCATCTATCAATTTTAATTCACCAGGATCAATATTATGGTTGATTCCGCCGCCATGCGAATATTTTATTGAAAGTGTAGTATTTCTTGGAGATATCCCTAAAGTGTTTGTAGTTAAAAAGCTATTTGGATCTATAGATACCCTGGAAAAAGTTTTTCTGTCACCAAACAGGGTAACTGCATGGTCACTTGGGTCTGGTATTGCGTCTTCATCAAAAGTGTCTTCATTGCCAGACCCAAACCTGATTGTTGCTAAACCAGATATTGATGATTTAATTTTAATAAACCTTTTTGGTGCAGGTAACATTTTCAACCTAAAAGGCACAAGATCTAAATCGTTTCTGGAATTAATTTCTTTTAAAAATACAGTGTCCTGAGTTAAAGAATCTACTTCGTAATATTCATCACCAGCTGAATCTCGAATATAATCAATAGAATGAACGTTAACATTACCTAATGTAATTGTCCTGAAGGGTATACGGTCATTCCCGACAGGAAACTTTTCAACTACAAATTGAGCACTTGTACAATAACCTTCAGCCTCAACGATAAAATCGTCAACAACACCATCAGTCAAGCTATTAGGTGTAATGCTTATTAGTAAGTTGCCTAACGCGTCAACCTGTGCGAAATCAATTGTCTCTACAAGGTAAAAATTGACGCCAGAATCTGTTGAAAATTTTGTACCTGCTAAAATCTTAGGTAAAAAGCTTTCATTGACAACTCTAAGACCGTCAACAGACGATGCAGGTACAGTTAATCTAATTTTTGCAAAAACAAAGGCCGGGGATGCGCCTTCTATTTCTACACCTGACTGCCTGGCAAGGTTTTCAATGTTTTTAGGTTCAATTGCTGTAGTTAGACTCAGTTCATTAAATTGATGGTCTAAGTAATAAGACAAAGAGTCCCCTACGTAAGAAGCTACGTCAATAAACATACCTGCAACAGATGTTTCTGAAAAATCTATAATTTTGTTCCCGTAGTGATTTTTCGAATAGTTGATAAGTTCAGCTCTGAAGCCTTCAAAATCTTTAGCAAGATACGATATATCTTTATTTTTTTTAATTTCTTTTTTTATATTTTTTGCCATGTTTATCCACCAGAAAATATTACAACTTCTATTTTTTGATTTGTAATTTTAATTCTTTGTATATCAAAAGTTATTCTTAATAGAATAGCTGCCATTCCGTTCCTAAATTTTAATTCTTCTTCATTGGTAGGTTTAAAATAATCTAATATTTCAATATTACTAACTAATAAAAAAGGCATATATTCTTCAATTTGATTGTTTATTTCATTAATAATAACAGATTCATAGTCTGGAATAGACGTCAAATCAAATAAATAAGACTTAATACTACAACCATAGTTAGGCATGCCCAATCTTTCTCCTTTTTCAGTAAGTATTAAATTTTTTAAATTATCTTTAATTTGAACAGATGGATTATTGTTTAAATGAAAAAGCTGCTGCGAAGAATTTCTATTAAATTCTATAGGTGTTTTAATTCCAATACTCCTAACTTCAGGAAGTACATCAGGTTTACTAATCAACCTATCTGTTGTTTTTAGACCCGCACTTTTAAAATTAAATCCAGCCATATAAATTCCTCATTACATATTTAATTATCTATAACAAAAAATATTAAAGAATTGAAGTTGAACTTGACACACTGGAAGCTGCATCTTTTTTGTTTGCAGCACCTTCTTCAAACTCTCTTATAATCCTATAAACTTCTTTAATTACCGGTATATTGGGTGGGGGAATTAAGCCAAGTGAACTTATCGACACGGCAGTCATTGCCAGCAACATTAAATTTTCAATTAGAGGATCCATAATTGCTTTAACTTCAGGACTTTCAATTCCCTTCTCTTTTATAATATCTGCAAATTGTTTTCCTAAAAATAATATCGCAATATTTTTTAATGCATCTGTTAGTGAAGGTTTTTCCTCTCCTAAAAACTCATAAACAAGAGGTACTAAAATATTAAAGTCTGGGAGAGCGCCCGTATCTCCTTGTGCTCTTTTTTCGTTTGCTTTGTCAATTTCTGTTTGTATATTTTCTTCAGCAGTTTTTGTATTATCTGTTGTATCTCCCATTTATTCTCCTTTGATTAATTTTGATTTAAATTTCTTTAAATCATTTTTAACTTTATTAAATTCAACTTTATGACCGGTAAGTGCAGGAGGTAATTTTGTAGACAATGTCAGATTGGTAACTCCAAAGCCAGGTGATATATTTGTCAACATGGTCTCATTAATGCTATCTATCATTTTACCAATTTCATCAATTAACCTATTTAATAAAAGCTCTAATTCACCTCCTTTTACAAAAGGTTGCATACCAGATACACCACCTTCTGAGGCTGCATTGCCTTCTTTTGATCCGATTCTTACCATGCCGTCATTATCAATTTCTAAAAATGTTTCACCTGCAGTGTGCTTTTTAACAACCCTGAACGAGCTTGATTCTCCTTCTGCTATAAATCTAATATGCTCAGAATAACCTGCTAAGGTTGCGCCGCCATATTGTTGGAAAATCTCTTGAGACTTTTCAGTATCTGATAATTTAAAAATTGAATCGATGTCACAGTTGTTACTCATATATAATCTTGACCCACAATTGGCAGGATCCTTATCTTTGTTAGAATAATAATCTTCTTCAAATTTATTGATTTCGTAATTTTCTACAGATTTGTTGCCTTCCCTGTTGTTTTCAACAATTGAAAGTGTGTTTTTTTCTTCAATTTGATAATTTAATTTCTCTTCTTTTGAATTGACTTTTTTTAATAATTCAACCAGATGCTTTTTCTTTCTTAAAACACATATATCAATTGCAGGTGACATAGGTGTCCTATCAGCATCTTCATTTATTTCCCCTACTAAAAAAGCATTTTTATCATAACGCTTATTGCAATCTTCTGGATTCATAAATTTTTCTGTTGTTAAATGTATTGTTGCATTATTAGACCCTTGCAGGACTAAGTCTCCACACTTTTTTACAACTTCAGGTACAGGCTCGTTAGTTAACTCTTTTTTTCTTGAATAGGAAATATCAAAATTATTATTACTTTCAGTATTTGGGAAAGAATGCATGTCTGTTATATCTGCTTGTGTAAAAGCATTGATGCCTTCAGATAATCCAGCCTTTGAATATATACTTATTTCTCTTTCGTGGCTTGTAATGTTAATATTATCATTATAGTATGAACCATGTTTTCTAGACATCCAGTAATACCTTGGAAAATCATCAAATACTTCCTGAAGTATCCAAACGTGTTCTCCTGTTTTTATTGGAAGCGCTACATGAGGAGAAAAAAACGGAAAGCAAACAATGCTTTTGTTAACATAACTTTGTTTAGAATTGTCGATTAGTTTGCAAATAATTGAATTTTTAGGAACTTTATGTACTAAGTTTTGTTCTCCAGCATTATTAGCATCAGATTTTTTTTGATCTGGTTCTAAATCATCATAGAAATTATTTACAGCTTGCGTGTCTGAGAAAAAAGATTTAGGATCTGATATTACCTCCTCTACGATTCCGGACACGTACTTGTAGCCGTTTTCTTTTGGAATGATTGAATTTCGCCCAGAAAAACTTAAAAATTTTCTGCCCTGATTACGTGTTAATCCTTTATTGTTGAGATTAATTCCATAATTTGTAGTTCCGCCTTCACCCATTTTACCTCTATTGCATGATGCTGTCGTATATTGAATCAGATGACACTGTTTCTACATCTTCTTGTTCTTTTGCAATCAACTCAGCTAACTTAAGAATTTGATCGTTTGATTTTGACATTCTTTCTAAATACTTAGCCATTAAAGCACCAAACTGTATGTGGTTTGTAGAATTATTCATTGATACTTTCATTAAGTCTGTCAATAATATGTGTGCATTTTCACGGTCATCGATTGCATTCTGGTATGATTCTTTCCATAAAAGCTTTTTTTTGTCTTCAGTTTTTGATAAAGAATCTAAAAGATCAGAAAAGCTTTTAATTTTTTCTTGTTGTTTTTTAACTTTATTTTCTTTTTTAGCCATGTGATTTACTCTGAGAAAAACATAAACAAATCATTATTTGTTATGTCTCTATAATATTTTCTTAAATTAGACATTGCAACAGATAACTGTTTTGCATTGAGACCAGACAGCTCTCTTAAGTACACAAAGACTGCTCTTTTATTTAAATAATCCAAGTCTTCAATTTTGTTAAATAATGTTGAAATTGCATTAATACATTTTTTTTCATTAACATTATTTGTTTTATTTTCAATTAAAGTTAACATTTCTTTAATTAGTACTTTGTCTTCCTTATGAATCATTTGTATTTCTTGACATTTTTCTATGCTAAAATTTTCGATTTGACTTTTATCTTCTGACGTCAATCCTTCATCATAAAGGCTTATGTGTCTACTATTTCTTTTAATTTTCTTTTTTTGCTGAATTATTAAGAAATGTTTTGCGCAAACGTTAAAATAGGAAAAAGCTTTTGAACCTTTACTACTATCAAATTTTTGAAGCGTTTCAAACAAAAAAGAAACACAATCAGATTTTAAAATATGAAAAGTTGTATTACAACTTGCAAACCCATGAATGAAAATTAAATTTTCAGTTAATTTTTCAAAAGAAGGTTTAATTTTTTCAATGTATATTTTATTTTTTTCACAATTTTCTTTTTCGTTTTGATACTCAACAATTGCGTTATGAGCTTCTTTCCCAAAATAATATTTTTTCTTTTTTTTTGGTTTTTTCGTTCCAGTAACTCTAACTTTAACTTTTTTCTTTTTTAGCTTGGTTGTCATTTACTTTTTTATCTCCTATCATTTTAGTCGCAACATCATACACCGCTTCATAACTTAGTTTAATATCACTGATTACATTTCTTACTTCAATAGAATCAAAAAAAACTTCTTTTTCTAATATCCTTGACATGCTTTCGTATCTTTCATTTAATATGTCTAAACAATCTTCAATCGCTTCTTCAGTTTTTAAAATTATTAAAGAATACTTGTATAGTTTATAAGTTAACGAAGCGCATAAAAATAAAAGAACTATCACTAAAATTAACATATACTACCCCGAAACCTTAGTAATCAAATCTTTATATATGTCTGATATTTTTAATTTTGAAAAATTGTTTCTAATGTATTGAGCATTTTGAATTGCTTTTTGTTTGTAAAAATCGTAATTCTTTGTCACAGTTACAAGAGATTCTTTAAAACTTAATTCATCAGGTTCTGCCCACTTGAATCCTTTAAGAAAGATTCTGTTATCTATTCTTGAGTCTGAAATTTCTTTAAATTTGTAACTTACAGGTAAAAATTCACCTTGCTTTAAAAATTCTAAGTGTCCGGAAAAGTTGGTTGCAATAATTGGCATGCCGGCTGCAGCAGCTTCGATTATTGGAAGTCCGTAGCCTTCGCCTCTGGTCGCTGTCACTAAACATTTGATATCTTTATGAAAATACAAACTTGCCACTTCTTGATCTGTCATCGCACCGTGTAAAAGATATATTTTTACTTTTGTTTTGCAAATATGTTGTTTCATTTGTGCAATCATGTTAATAGTAATTTTTTTATCAATTGTTGTATTTCTACCCATGTTTGTTTTGATAAAAATACCTACATCTTCTGAGTCTTTAAATTCTTCACATATCCACCTGATTGTATTAAAAATGTTTTTTCTATCATCTTCGGCTTTTGGTGAACCCATTTGACCTAATATTAGAAAATTATTTTTTGTTTTTACATTGATTTCTTTTTCAATATTCATTTTATCTTCATTTAAAATGTATTGATTAAACCACTCCGGAATTACGTCTATTTCTGTTGTTAAAATACCAGAATTTTCTAAAACAGACTTTGTAAATTTTGATGGTACTACTACATGATCCATTTTGTTGCATGCTTCAATCCACTTAGGGTTACACCTGTCAGTTTCAACAACGGCAGATATGCCTATATTTTTATGTCCTAAAGTAGTATCCCATTCGTCAGGTAATTGAACTTGGATTGACAAATCATATGGCGGTGAAATATTTTTGGAACATTTCATAATTCGATCGATCAAACCATTATTTATATCACCATTTAATAACCAAGGGGTGTTACCCCAGTTTAAGCATTCAACATCTAATTCTACATTAGGAATCGATTCAATCGCTTCAAATATTTGCCTAGAATGAACTCCATATCCACTTGTTGTTAATAAAGGTGCTCTTAAAAGTACTCTCAAAATATACTCCTTAAAATTCTGTGATATTCCATTTTTTATTATTTTCTTTAAAATTGTTATACGTGCTAATCATTGTCTCACTCCACCGGTCGACAGTTTTTTGATGCCCGAAAGTTTCTTTTGCGTATCTTAAAACTTGTCTAGAAAGTCTTTCTTTTTCTTTGTTAGAAAGTTTGTAAAGTTTCATTATTCCTTTTGCAACATTATGATTAGTAACATAGTCTTCATATATATAAGGAACTGATTGACTGCCTACTAGAGTTTTTAAGTCAACGTTTAAAGCAATTCCGTTTGCTTTTTTTGTCTTGGAATTCCAAACTTGTTTAGTTAAACCACCTGTTTTTGCTGCTATAATAGGCGTGCCTGTCATCATAGATTCTAACGTTGACAACCCAAAGCCTTCAGCATATGATATGTTTAAACAAAAGTCTGATATATTGTACAATACATTCATTTTTTCAAATTCTAACCTGTCTCGAGAAAAGAAAACATTTTGTTGTATACCTAACATTCCTGCCGTTTTAAAAAGATTAGGGCCTTCATTGTCTGTGGGCTCTGTATGCATTATCAGTGTTGCTCTTTGATGACCTTTCTTTCGCTTCAACTCTTTCAGAAATAATGACCAAGACTCTAAAACATCATTCGGTCTTTTTCTTTTTGCATTTCTATTGACCCATATACCAATAAAATGATCTTCTCTTTCTTTTCCTAGCAATTGTGTTTTATAATTTTTAATTTCTTCTTTTTCAAGTGGGAAAAATAAATTTTCAGGCAACGAATGAGGTATCCAGTTAGTTTTTTCAGGGTACTTTTCTTTTACCATTTCATACGTCATGTGAGAATGACAGTTTAGAAGATCGGTTGCACTATAAAAAGCATCATTAAATTCTGGGTATGGGTAATTATCCCATACATGCCACCAAACTATCGGACAAATTTGGTGAATCTCGTCTTCTATTTCAAAAAGCCATGTAAAAAAACGAGGATCTGTGAAAATAAATAACAAATCGGGTTTTTCTGTCGCCAATGCGACTCTTAGCATTTCAGGATTACCAAACCCGTCAATTGGTTTGATAATAAAATCGTCGTTAACAACAACTGTTCGATAGTCTGAATGTTTCATTGCTGCACCAAATTGACGGAATGTCCAACAACCTTTTTCAATTAGTCCGGTCAAAAGATGTCGAGTTTGAGTACCTACACCGCTAGTTGACAAAGCATGATCTGACAGAACTAAAACTTTTAATTTTTTCTGCATGTGTCTCCATTTTTATTATTAATAATACACTACAGATAAACCAAATGTAAACTTTTTATTATTCTCCGTCGTCACCTATAGCATAAACAGGACACTGGTCCATTGCGTCTAAGCATTCTTCTTCTTCATCTTCATTTTCAGGCTGCTTATAAACAACATCATGAGTTCCATCATTACTTATTTTAAAATTTTTAGGTGCAGCATATACACATACATTGCAAAAAATACATTCTCGATCAACGTAGTATTTTCCAGGTGCGTTATCTGGATATTTATCGTTTTTATCTGCCAATTACCACTCCTCTTTTTGTCCTACCCAATCCTTAAATTGATCTTTACCACCCCTAATACCCCAATCAGAATCGACTGTTAATTTTGAAGAGATTCCTCCGCGAGGATTGCAAATCATAACCAACCTCAATCTTGTAGGACTGTATGCAGACATCATGTCATCATATATAACATTAATTATACGTTCGTATGAATAAATTTGACTTCGAAACGCAAAAAAATACTCTTTAAGCGATTTCAACTCAATAACTTTATTACCAGGATAAAAGGTAATATAGAGGTGTGCAAAATCAGGCTGGCCTCGACAACCTTCAAAAGTTAACTCAGGAATTTTCATTTTAATTTCATAAGATTCTTTTGCAGGATTTTTAATTGATTTTAGAATATCTCTATTTTTAGCCCAATTTCTCTTTTTTTTCATTTGCAGTGCTCCGTATCTTTATAAGGGCAAAACTTACAGCTATGCCTATTTTTAAGAAACATGCCTCGATTAACTGTCTTTACCATACTCCTCATCAGCTTCATACCTTTCTCATAAGTTTTTGGTCCGACTGAGACTTTTACAATATCACAAATTTTACCGGGTTTTGCGCCTCTTTTTAGTAAGACAAAAGCACATTTTATATCTTTTAAGGGTACATTGTGCTTTTTTGACCAAAAATGTTTATAAAGGATTAACTGTGCTGTCATTCCCAGGTCTTGTTTTTTATCTCTTCTCCAACCCCAAGCACCTGCTGTTTTCCAGTCAACAATCCAGTATTCATGGCCTTTACCACGTTTTTTAGGAACTTTAAAGACCCCGTCTATA
>Ga0257114_1000170_pt1 | contig 51020 bp, 42 predicted proteins | sample SI112_10mmetaG_FD_190149 | JGI IMG/M metagenome (GOLD analysis project Ga0257114, IMG submission 190149) | Marine microbial communities from Saanich Inlet, British Columbia, Canada - SI112_10m | ecosystem: Environmental > Aquatic > Marine > Inlet | place: Canada: British Columbia | collected...
TTGCAATGGTAGTGGTACAGATTGCGATACCACAATATGGGGAGGGGGTAAAATATATGTTAGAGATGGTTATAGTTGCTATGTTAAGCCTGTGCCAGTTGATGAGCCAATTTCAGAACCAATATCGTCATGGTATGATTTAAGTGGTAATAATTATAATGTAACCCAATCTTCAACATCAAATCAACCAACATATGATGCTTTGGGAGTATATTTTGACGGTGTAAATGACTATATGTGGTCTGAATCTTTAGAGAGTCTCAATGAGGCAACAATATTTGCTGTTATTGATCTAGGAAATATTGATTTTAGCGGTAATAATGCTGGTGGTGGTGCTGTTACAATTCAGCAAAAAGGGGCTGATAATTTTGATTCAATAGTTTATCACGAAAGAAGTGATACTCATAGAAAATTTATGCATGGATCAAGTAGTTCTCAAAGGTTCTATGCTTCATCTGTAACTGAGGTTGATACTGGGCCATTTATTTATCAATATCAAGTAAAGAGCAGTGATTTTGAAATGTATAGAAATGGAGTTTTGGTTGGAAGTGCCGGACACGGTTCGTCAAATAAGCCAAATACAAGATTTATTATAGGAAATAGGCACTTTGGAGGCTCTGGAACGGGTCCAGTTTCTAACGGATATTGGTTTGGTAGGGTATATGAAACAATTATATTAAATCGCAAAGTTACCGATGAAGAAAGATATCAAATAACGCAATATCTTGCAAATAAATGGGGCTTGTCAAGTTCGGTTGATAGTGATGGAGATGGAATTGTTGATAATATAGATGATAATCCTTTATTAGCATCAGGTCCATCATGTGATACTTCGCAAGTATCACGAATTAATAATCCAGATTTTTTCTATCGATATGGTTCATATACTTCTGGTGTTAGTTATTCGTTAAATAACTGGACATTATCATCTTCGATTGGAACATGGAGCAATGAGGGTTTAAATTCAATATTAACAACACCAGAAAATTTTGGCAGATATGGTAATAATGGGGAAAATAATTGTTGTAATGTTACATATCCTAGGGCTGCGGGTTTTAGAACAAATAGTCCAACCATAACAATTGCCATGGATAAGCAATATTATATTTCAGAATTTGAGTGGTATGGTGTAAGTGGTATTCATGGATCGTGGAGAAATGCAAAAGATGTTTTAATGCAGGGTTCTAATGATAATGCTACATGGGTTGATTTATTATCCTTTCAGCTTCCCAATAAAGCAAGATGGGATACGGCATCTAGATTTACTCTTGATAATCCAGGAAGTTATCAATATGTCCGATTTGTTGTTAGTTATAGTTGGGGAGATACATCTTCAACAAAAATTGGCACCATATATTTATTTGGCCCAGATTGCTAGTAATTATAAAATAAGATATTATGCCAAAAGCTATTTTTAAAAAAACTAAAACTCAACTAAAGATGGCTTTTAGTATTATTAACAATTATCAAATTAAAAAATACTTGAAATTAGGCTTAATATAAATAGATTTTAAGAAATATTACTAATTATTATTTTAATTAATTCATGGCTAAAAGGAATAAAATATCATTAATTGGTGCTGGAAATATTGGCGGCACTCTTGCTCATCTTGCTGGTCTTAAGAATCTTGGCGATATTGTTGTAATAGATATTAATAAAGGAATGCCTCAAGGTAAGGCACTTGATATTGAGCAATCATCTGTTGTTGAAGATTTTGATGCAAATATTATAGGAAGTAATGATTATAAAGATATTGCAGATTCAGATGTTGTTATTGTTACTGCAGGAGTTGCCAGAAAGCCAGGCATGAGTCGCGATGACTTACTTGAAACTAATACAAAAATTATCAAAATTGTCGCCAGTGCAATTAAGCAATATGCTTCTAATGCTTTTGTAATTGTAATTACAAATCCATTAGATGCTATGGTCTATGTTATGCAAAAAGTTTCTGGATTATCAACAAATAAAGTAGTTGGCATGGCTGGTGTTCTTGATTCTTCTAGAATGTCACTTTTTTTAGCAAGAGAATTTAATGTCTCAGTTGAAGATATCAATTCTTGTGTTCTTGGAGGGCATGGCGATTCTATGGTGCCTTTAATTAGATATTCAAGTGTTGCTGGTATTCCTGTGCCAGATTTGATAAAAATGGGCTGGACTTCACAAGAAAAAATTGATCAAATTATACAAAGAACCAGAGATGGCGGTGCAGAAATTGTTAAATTACTTGGTAATGGTTCAGCATATTATGCTCCAGCATCATCGGCAATATTAATGGCTGAAAGCTATTTATTTGACAAAAGGAGAATCCTTCCTGTTGCTGCATATCTTCAAGGTCAATATAATGTTAACGACTTATATATTGGTGTTCAGTCGGTAATTGGCAGAAATGGTGTTGAAAAAATCATTGAATTTGATTTAACAAGTAAAGAAAAAGAAATGTTAAATAGTTCAATAAACAGCGTTAAGAATTTGGTTTCACAAATTAATTTATAGATATTTTGGCTGTAATAAATAATTTTAATAAAAAATATCGCTTTTATTTTATATGGATAATATTCCTTATTTTAGTTGTTACTATCATAGCAACTATGATGTTTATTACAATATCGAGTAAAGATAAAAAAATTGCAAATAATTACATAAAAAAAAGCAATAATCAAAGAGGATCAATAATTGACAGAAATGGCGTTATTTTGGCGGGAGATGTTCAAACTAAATCTCTTTATGCAAAAAATAAGCTTATTAAAAATAGCGATCACATTGCAAAGCGTCTAGCAAATTTATTTGATGACTTATCTTACGGGCAAATAAAAAAGAAATTATCAAATAAGAATAAGAGAGATTGGATTTTAATAAGGCGCAATTTATCACCAAATCAAGTTATGCAGGTTAAAAATATGCATATTGCTGGATTGGTATTTCAAGATGATTTAAGTAGAATATATCCTCACAAATCACTATTTAGCCATGTTGTTGGTTATAGCGATGTTGATCGTAACGGTCTTTCAGGTGTTGAGTTGACATATAATAAAGAGTTGCATCAAGGTAAAAATATTCAAACTGCCTTAGATGTTAGGGTGCAAGATGTTGTTTATAATGAATTAAAGATTGCTGCTAAAAAATATAACTCTAAATCTGCAGTTGGTATTGTAATGGATGTAAATAATGGTGAAATTATTGCACTTTCGTCATTACCTGATTTTGACCCTAATAACAAAGAAGATATTAATTCAAAGAATAGATTTAATCGTGCGGTTAGTGGGGTTTATGAATTGGGTTCGGTGTTAAAAATTTTAACATTTGCTATAGCTTTTGAAAATAATTTACTTGATAAAAAGGAGCAATTTTTTGTTAAGGATTCAATAAAATATGGTAAATATAGTATATCAGATGATCATTATGTTAAGGATAAGATGGATTATAATGAGGTATTCATTCATTCATCAAATATAGGCACTGTTAGGATTGCTCAAAAAATCGGCGCTAAAAAACAAAGAGAATTTTTTAAAAATATTGGATTTTTAGATAAAGTAGATGCTGATATTACAGGTTTAGCAAATCCAATAATTCCAAAAAGATGGAATGATATTAATCTTTTTACGATATCTTTTGGTCATGGTATAGCTATTACCCCGCTGCATCTAGTAAGCGCAGTAGGCGCAATGGTTAATGGTGGTAACCTTATATCTCCATCATTTATTAAAAGAGAAGATCCGATGATTGCAAAAAATATTATTAGCAATGATAGTTCAATAAAAATAAGACAACTCATGGAAGAGACGGTTTTATATGGCACGGGTAAAAAGGCTTGGGTAAAAGATATTAGAGTAGGGGGAAAGACTGGTACTGCAGAAAAGGCCGAAATGGGAAGTTATAATAAGAAAAAAACAATAGCATCTTTTATTGCTGCATTTCCAATAAATAAGCCTCAATATTTAATATATATATTATTTGATAATTCTAACTATATATATAATTCTGGTGGCATGTTGGCAGCGCCAGTGGTTGCTAATATTATAAATAAAACTATTATTTCACTAAGTGATATTTAGTCTTAAATCTTAATTGATTATAAATGATACAGCAATTTTATTGATCAATTTTTTCTTGATATATTTATATCATTAACAAATATATTATTACTATTAGATAATAATATCGAGTAATTTATATTTATAAATTTTTACAAAACACCAACTAACATGTTTGATAAACCTTTAATATTTTCATAAAATGAGTAGTAGCTACATTCCCCAAAACCATCCAAAAATTAAGGATAATCTCGGAGTTTTATTAATTAATCTAGGAACTCCTGATAATTATGATTTTTTTTCAGTAAGAAGATATTTAAAAGAATTTTTATCTGATCAAAGAGTAATAGAAGTTAATCCAATATTATGGAAATTTATCTTAAATTTTATTATCTTAAATATAAGACCTTTTACCTCAAAAAAGAACTATAAGAAAATCTGGTTTCACAATATAAATGAATCGCCATTAAGCTATTATACAAGATCACAATCAAGAAAGACTCAAGAAATGATTGATGAAAGTTTTGATAATATAGTAATTGATCATGCTATGAGATATGGAAATCCATCAATTGAATCAAAAATCAATAAATTACTTGATAAAGGTTGTCGTAAAATATTATTCATTCCATTATATCCACAATATTGTGCAGCTACAACTGCAACATCATGTGATGAAATATACAGGGTGATGAAAAAAATTAGATGGCAGCCAGACATAAGAATCATAAATCAATATTGTGATAATGAATATTACATTAAAGGTCTTGTTGGTATTTTAAAAAAACATTTTAGCGAAATTGACTTTAAGCCAGAAGCAGTTCTTGGGTCATATCATGGTATTCCGCAGGAATATTTTGATAAAGGCGATCCATATTCATGTTTTTGTCATAAAACGCATCGACTATTTAGTCAAGAGCTTGAAAAGCAAGAAATTGATCTGAAAACCTATTTTGGTTTTCAGTCTCGATTTGGGCCTAAGGAGTGGCTTCAACCATATACTTCAGACATACTTAAACAAATTATAGATGATGGAATAAAAAATCTGGCAGTAATAACACCAGGATTTTCTTGTGATTGTGTTGAGACTCTTGAAGAGGTTGCAATTGAATATAAGGAAGAATTTTTATCCTTAGGAGGTAAAAATTTTACAGTTATTCCATGTTTAAATGATGAAAATTACGGAATTAATCTAATTTTTAATCTTATTAAAAGTAATGCGTGGTAATTGATGATAAAGCTATAACTTGGCTCTATTATTAATAATATCAATTAGGTTTTGGGCTTAGTTTTTAAAGAAAATCCGCCATCAATTTTTATTACTTGGCCCGTAATCCAGCTATTATCAGGATTTAATAAAAATGAGCAAGCTCTAGATATGTCGCCAACTTCACCAATTTTGCCCAAAGCGTGCATTGAGTTTGAGGCTTTGAGCATCATTTCATTATTGGTTAAATCTTTACTTAGATTGGTTTTTGTTAGGCTTGGTGCAATGGCATTAAATCTAATATTTTTACTACTATATGTACAAGCGGCAGATCTTGTTAGGCCTTCAATTGCTGATTTAGCAGCAGCTATTGCTTCGTGATTTGATATTCCAATAGATGCCGCAATAGAAGATATAAAAACAACTGATCCTCCATCTGTCATATTTTTGCCGGCAGATCTTGTAATGGCAAAGCAGGTGGTTAAGTTTTTATTTATAACATCCATATATTGCTCATAGCTGGTCTGATGAGCTGCCTTAAGCATTATAGATCCAGCAAAATTTATCATTCCATCAATTTTGTCAAATTTCTCTTTTGCATATTGAGTTATTTTTTCAACCTCATCAAAATCTGACAAATCTCGACAAATTTGAAAGTCATAGCCTGTTTCTTGTTTTAAATTATTTGCAAGCTCTTCATTTCTAGAGGTGAATATTACATTGCTATTGAATATTTTGAGTTTTTTAATTAGATCCTGAGCAATTGAAGATGTTCCAGCAAATATAAGGTAGTTTTTATCATTAAATGATTTCATGTTAATTAAATTTTATTAAGAAGATTATTTATTTTTAAATGTGAGAAAGAAAAATACCACAGGAAACTGCTAAATTTATAGATCTCATATTATTTTGCATATCAATGTAAACTCTGTGATCGCATTTTTGATGAATTGATAAATCAACACCGCAACTTTCTTGGCCAAATAAAATGATATCATTTTCTTTAAATGTAAATTTTTTTAAGTTTTGATCACCTTTTGTGGTGGCAAGTATAAGTCTTTTTGACATGTCATGAACCTCATTTTGATAGAATATATTAAATGAATTATGTCTTTTTATGGTAATTTTGTCAAAATAATCTAATGCTGATTTTTTAATTTTTTTAATATCAAAGGGAAAGCCGCATGGTTCAATTATATGAAGATTTGCATTAAAACAAGCGCAACTTCTTATAATGGAGCCAACATTGCCAGCAATTTCTGGTTGAAATAATGCAATATCTATATTTTTATTGGCCATATTAAATTTTAAAATTACAATTATTGGTAATAAGTGGATAATATTTTTATTTATTTGTAACTAATAGTGCAAGTTAATAAAATAACATAGTTATTAATGTCGCAATTTTTTATTCAAGATAAGGAGCAAATGAGGCTGCTAGCCAGGCAGTTAGCCGAGCAAGCCTTGTGCAATAATATATATGCCTTAACGGGAACTTTGGGCTCTGGCAAGACATTTTTTGCTAAAGAATTTATAAATTCACTACAAAAAGAAAAAGATACTATTTTAAGTCCAACCTTTAATATAGTAAATTACTATGAAAGTCAAAAAGGTTTAATTTATCATTTTGATCTTTATAGAATTGAAGATGAAAATGAACTTGAAAATATAGATTTTTTTGATAGTATAAATAGCGGAATATGCTTGATTGAATGGCCTGAAATTGCATTAAAATTTCTACCTAGTAATTATATTGAAATTAATATTTCTCATAATATAGAGGATAAGTTGCAGACAAGAACAGTAAAAATTACTCACAATGCAAAGTAATGAATGGATTAATATATTATATTTAATATTATTGCTAGCATTTATAGCTAGCTCAATATTTACTAGGGGTAATATTCCAATTTTGCGAGCTATTAAATATATTAGTATATGGGCTGCTATTGCTATATTTGTAATAATTTTATATAGTTTTCGTTTTGATTTTATTAGTCTTAAAAATAGATTTTTAGGTGAGTTAAATCCCTCAAATATTCAGGTTAATTCTGCAGATAAAATTATTATTAATATGTCATATGGTAATCATTTTTATGCTAATGTTAAAATTAATAATAAAAATATTAGATTTTTAATTGATACTGGTGCCACTGATATGGTCCTTAGTTTAAGGGATGCTAGGAGAGTTGGAATTGATCTAGAAAGACTAATTTTTAGCAAGCCTTATCAAACTGCCAATGGTATTTCATATGGTGCTTCAGTAATATTAAGAGATATTAAATTTGGCAATTTAAATCTTAAAAATATTCCAGCATCAGTTAATAACTCTGATATGGGGGTATCACTACTTGGAATGAGTTTTTTAAGAAATTTTACAAAATATGAATTTTATCAAGATAAATTAATATTAACGCCATAAGATAAATTATCTTCTTTATTAATTAGATTACTGTAATGTCTGCACCAAGGGGGATTGATCTATTTTTCTTTGAATGACCTATATCATTTATTTTAAAAATCGGTAAATTAATTTCTTGGCTAAATTTTTTAATAATATGATCAAGGTAAAATTTATTATCACTATGAGCTTTTTCTATTATATCGCCAATAAATAAAGCATGACAATTGGAAAATATATTAGCATTTTTAAGGTGATTAAGAATTCTGTCTATTTTATATGCTTGTTCGTCAATATCTTCAATTAATAAGCTAAAAGGTTTGTTATTTATTTGCCATTTTGTTCCTATTGATGTTTGTATAATGGATAAATTTCCACCAATTAATCTTGGTAGCTTATTAGATTTTAGCTTAATATTGTTGATTGGAGTTATATTGTAATATATTTCATTAATATTGCCAAAAATTATATCTTTAAAAAGTGCAATTGACTCATCATCAATCTCATTATTGACAATTTGTTTAAGAACAGGGCCATGAAGAGATGATTTATTATAATGGTTATTAATTAGTAAATGTAGCGCAGTTAAATCACTAAAACCCGAAACAACTTTAAAGCCATGATCAAAAGAAAATTCATCAATTATTTTTGTACATCCATATCCTCCTCTTGTAGCAAGTATAAATTTAGATTTAGAATCTTTAGTGGCATTATTTAATTCAATTTTGCGATTAATATCACTATTTGCAAATAATGGTTCGTTATTATTGTCAAATTCGCTTATATTGATATTTAGACCCCAATCTTTTATTAATTGTTTAATCTTAGTAATCTCGCAGTCTTTAAGGGTAAAAGAGGTGCTCACTAAACTAACATAATCACCGATTGATAATTTTGGCCAATAATTAGGAATTTCAATTTTTATTTGCATGAAGTTATAAATTCTTTTATGATCTCGTAATCAGGATTATATTTAGTAATTTGTTTAGAATTATAGCATGAAAAATCAGGATGCCACTGAATTCCAAGGGCAAATTTTTTATTTTTAACCTCTATAGCTTCAATACACCCGTCATCTGACTTGGCGCATATTTTTACCAAATCATTTATCTTAACAACTGCTTCATTGTGATTAGAATTAACTTTAATGACTTTTTTCTTAATGATTTTCTTCAGTAAATTATCATCAGAAATTGTTATATTATGATCTTTAACATAACCAAAATGATCTATATTGCCATTAAGATAATTGGCGATGTTGCCAGTTAATTTGCATCCTAATATAGCGCACATAACTTGCATGCCAGCACATATACCAAGAATTGGCATATTAATATCTAAAGATTTTTTTATCATTGATTCTTCAAATATAAATCTTGGCGTAGCTTGATAAGGGCTAATATCATTATTATCAATATAATAGTCATTAGGGGTTTTGTAAAAGCCTCCAGGCACAAGCAAGCCATCTATGTTATTAATATAGTCATCAATATTTTTTTGAACGCAGTAAGGAATTAACCACGGCACACCTCCAGCAAGCTTTATCATTTCAACATAATGAGTCCTTAGAGCAAAATGTTGATGTTTGGAATAGCCCCCAGATTCATGCCAATCTATTATAATACCAATTTTTGGTTTTGCCATAATATTTATTTTCTTATTGCGCAATTTGCACTTATAATATATTTATATGTTGTTAATTGCTCTACTCCAACAGGCCCTCTGGCATGTAATTTGCCAGTTGAGATTCCAACTTCGCTACCCATGCCAAATTCACCGCCATCAGCAAATTGAGTTGAGGCATTATGCATAACTATTGCTGAATCTATTTCTTTAAGAAATTTATCAGCAGCTTTTTGATCTTGAGTAATAATTGATTCAGTGTGATTTGATGAATATTTATTTATGTGATTTATTGCTTCAGATATATTTCTGACAATTTTAACTGATATTTTTTTATCAAGATATTCAGTTGCAAAGTCACTATTACTGGCTTTTTTAATTCTAGGGTCAATTTTTTGACTAGCAAGATCACCAACAATTTCACAATCATAATTCGTTAAATCATCGCATATTAAAGGTATGATTTGTTGAGATATTTTTTTGTCAATTACAAGAGATTCTGTAGCGCCACATATTCCAACTCTTCTCATTTTGGCGTTGATTATTATTTTTCTTGCTTTGTCAAAAGCGCATGATTCATTAACATAGCAATGGCAATTACCATCTAAATGTTTAAATAAAGGAATTTTACTTTTTTTACTAATTGCCTTTATTAGGGACTTTCCTCCTCTTGGAATAACGACATCAATATATTGATCCATTTTGAGTAGTGCGTCGATATATTTTCTATCTGGATTGCCGATTAAGGTAACGCAATTTGGGTCAATATTAAACTCTTGTAATGCAGTGCGATATAAATTAGCAATAATTGATGATGAATTGATTGAATCAGATCCACATCTTAAAAGAGCAACATTTCCTGATTTTATTGATAATGAAGCAATATCTGATGTAACATTTGGCCTTGATTCATATATAGCAAGAATAATACCGATCGGTGTTGAAATTCTCTTAATATTTAAGCCATTGTCTCTGGCTGCGTTGTATGTTACTTTATTAGTTGGGTCATCTAGCTTTATAACTTCTTTTATTGAGTTGATAATTGAGTTTATTCTTTCTTCATTTAGGGTTAGTCTATCAATTTTGGCTTGGTTTAAGCCATTTTTTTTGGCATTGGCTAAATCAATTTGGTTAGCATTGATTATTTTGGTGGTATTTTGCGTTATCAATTGAGATATTTTATTTAATATTTTATTTTTAATATCATTGTCTAAATTGCTAATTTGCCTTTGTGCTAATTTGCAAGACTGACATATATTTTTAATATCTTGTGTGATTGAGGTCATTATATAATGATCTTTAAAAATTAAAGATGTTGAAAATTTCAAATAACTAAACTTAATTAAGGATAATTACAATAATTTATGATTTCAAATATAAAATTGATAAATTTTCTTGCAGCTATTGGCAGATTTAGCGTAAATAAATTAACTAAATTAGGTGAAGTTAGCTTTTTTATTGCAATATCATTGAAAAATTGCTTTACACCACCTTTTTATCCTAAATTATTGCTTCATCAATTGATTAAAATAGGTTATTATTCTTTACCAGTTGTTGGTTTAACTGCTATATTTTCAGGAGCTGTTTTGGCTCTGCAAAGCTATTCAGGTTTTTCAAGATTTAATGCTGAAAGTACAATTGCAACTGTTGTAGTATTATCTATTACTAGAGAGCTAGGTCCTGTTTTAGCCGGCTTGATGGTTGCTGGTAGAGTGGGTGCATCAATGGCTGCTGAGATTGGAACAATGAGAGTTACTGAACAAATTGATGCCCTTAAAACATTATCAACTAACCCTTTTAAATATTTAGTGGCGCCAAGATTAATCGCAGCAGTAATTTCCTTGCCTCTTTTGGTGTTAGTTGCTGATATTATTGGAGTTATGGGTGGCTATTTAGTTAGTGTTTATGCTTTAGGGTTTTCTGCTGGTCCTTATATAAATAATACATTAAAATTTCTTGAAGCCATTGATGTGATTTCTGGTTTGGTAAAAGCCTCTTTCTTTGGATTTATTATTGGGATCATGGGTTGTTATTTTGGCTATAATTCAAAAGGTGGTGCAGAAGGTGTAGGTATTGCGACAACAAATGCGGTAGTTGCATCCTCTATTTCAATTTTATTATTTAATTATATCATTACTGGATGGTTCTTCAGCTGATATTGGCTTGTTTTTTATTTATTCTAACTAGCTGTTCAGGTGGAGGGGGTGGTGGCAATGATAATGTTAGAGCCTATATTACTAATCCAATAGAGCAAAATAGTTGGTCTGATCTTGGTATTAATAGCAGTGAAATTGAGTTATATAAAACCCCAGAATATAATATTTCATCGGGTTATGATTTGGTTAATGTTGCTCATTCATATGCAATATTGGATTATTATGGTAAAGATCAAAGAGGGGAGGGGGTAAGTGTTGTTGTTACTGATACTGGCTTAGATATTAATCATGGTGAATTTTTTAATCACTATAATGATGAAGCTAGTAAAAATTATATTAATATTGAAGATGATGTGCGTAGTGGAAATCATATTCATGGTACACAAGTATCTTCAATTATATCTGCAAAAAAAGATTATTATGCAATGCATGGTATAGCTTATAAAAATAAGGTTACTTCATTTAAAGTTATAGATGATAATAATTTTTCTGATGAATTTTACAATGATATTCCTGATAACTCAATTATGAATGCTAGTTGGGGATTTGATGGCGTATTAAATAATGCGCAATTAAATGAAATTAGAAATCAATTTACAAATTTAAAAAATAGAGATATTCTAACTATTGCTGCAACTGGTAATGATTCTGATTCTTCGCCATCTTATCCAGCGCGCTTAGCTGGAGATAATGATTTGCAAGGTTCAATAATTGCCGTTGGCGCCATTAATAAAGATAAAAATATTGCAGATTTTAGCAATCATTGTGGTGATGCCAAGAATTATTGTCTAGTTGCCCCAGGAGTCGATATTTATACCGCATTATCATCTGATCAGGATTATACTTACTATAATCCAGAAGCTAATGGTACCTCATTTGCTGTTCCACATGTTACTGGAGCTGCTGCATTATTGAAATCAGCATGGCCAATTTTAACATCTAGTGATATTTCTGAAATATTGTTAACAACAGCAACTGATTTAGGTTTGGTTGGTGTTGATGAGGTTTATGGCAGAGGTTTATTAAATGTAGCTGAGGCAATGAGCGCACAGGGTGCTAATGCAATTACATCGGGTATAAATATTAATTCTAAAGGCTATGATTTAAGAGATTCCTTAATAGAGTCTAGTTCAATATTTGGTGATGCTTTTATTAATATAGCATTAAATTTAAATGAAGCAGTTTTTTTTGATGATTATGGTCGTGATTATAAAGCTCATCTTAATAATAAGATAATTATGAAAAATAATAGTCTAAATCAAAGAATCCATCTTATTAATAATTATATATCTAGCAATGTAATGCCATATTATGTAGCAAATATTAATGCAAAATTAAATTTTAATGTCAGCCACATTAAAGATAATAATATAATAGACTATCAAAATGGTCATAAATTTAGTGTAATTGATAATTCTAAAAATAACGATTTAAATCATAGAAATGGATTTTCATTTACTCAAAATTTTAACAATTTTAGTAAGGATTTATCCCTGGGATTTGCTTATAATTTTAATGAAATTGAATATAATAATTCTCAAAAACTATCAAATGGTGGGAGATTTGCTGATTTTTTCTTTGCAAATCCATTTAGCTATTTTACCAAGCCATATCATTATGATAGTGTAAATAGCAGAAATTTTAATCAATTATTTTTAAGCAAGAGTTTTCTAAATAATAATCTGAATTTTACATCATCATTTCAAATAACAAACGACAATAAAGGCGTTTTACAAATAGATAGCAAGCAAAATGAAATATCTGATATGTCTATTTCATATAAATTTAATAATGATATAATGCTGGCATCATTTGGTTCAATGAATGAATTTGATAATAATATATTAGATTCTAAAAATAGTGGAGCTTTTTCAAGTGCAAATAATGTTAAGACAAATTATCTTAAATTAGTCTATCAAAAAAATATTGCCAAAAATTTTGACATAATTTCAACAATAGCGCACTCAACTTCTAAAATTTCGGGTAATGATATTGGAATTTTTAGAAGCTTTGAAAATGTTGCTGCAAAATCATTAGGATTTAGCTTTATTCATAATAATTTTTTGGGAGGAAGGGTTGGTCTAAATTATGTTGAGCCAATGACAATATATAAGGGTAGGGTAAAATATGATATTGCAATTGCTAGAGATATTGAAAGAGGTGTCATTCGTAAAGCAGGATATACAACATTAAAGCCAAGAGGTAAAGAAAGAAATATTGAGTTATTTTTCAATAAAAATATTAATAATAATATAAATATTAATTTTGAAGCCCTTTACCAGATAAATCCTAATAATAATTATTATCAAAGTGATAATAAGTTAATATATTTATCGCTAAATAGAGTCTTTTAGTGATAATTATTTTATAAGACCAGTTTCTTTGAAATATCTTAATGCTCCTGGATGTATAGGAGCAGAGTTTCCAGCCTTGATCATATTTTCTTTTTTCATTGAAGAAAATACAGGATGTAAGGTTTTAAAATTCTCTAAATTATCAAAAGTCGCTTTAATGATATTATAAACAATTGCTTCATCAGTATTTTCTGAAGTTACAAGACTTGCTTTAACTCCAAAAGTACTGATATCTTTTGTGTTATTAACATACATTCCTCCTGGGATAAATGCTTTAACATAATATGGGTTAATTGTTATTAATTTATCTATTGTTTCACTATTTATAGATATTAATTTCACTTTGCAACTTTGTGTTGCTTCTTGTAAAACTCCATTCGGATTACCTGCTGCATATATCATAACATCTATGTCACCGGAGCATAATGCTCTAGGTTGTTCAGAGGGTTGAAGATATGATATTGACTCAAAATCATTATCTTTCCAGTCTTTAACATTCATTAGCACTCTCATAGTAGCGTACATTCCAGAACCTTTAGGTCCAAAATTTATTTTTTTCCCTAATAAATCATCAAGTTTTTTAATTTTAGAGCCTTTTTTAACAGCAATGGTAAAGGTTTCAGTGTATAATGAAAATACTGATCTAAGTTCTTTAAAAGGTCTTTGATCAGCGAAAAATTTATCGCCATTATAAGCTTGATATTGCCAATCAGATTGAACAATTCCAAAATCTATTGCACCATTTCTAATGCCATTTAGATTAGATACTGAACCACCTGTTGATTCTACTGAGCATCTAATACCATGCTCTCTTCTTCCTCTATTAAGGAGGCGGCAAATTGCACCACCAGAAGGGTAATATACCCCAGTAATAGCGCCAGTTCCTATTGATATATATTTTGTTGCACCTATTGCATTGGAAGATATCAATAATGAGCTAGTAATAAGAAGATAAAAGAATTTTTTCATTTTTTAAAAGATGATTAAAAACAGTTTTTGATATGAATTCATAGCAATTATTAAGAATTCATTTTAAAAGTCAAATTTTTAACTAAAAATAAAGAATAGGTTAATTTTCTTAAATTATTATTAAGAAATTTAATATTTACAAAATGGCTTTGCATTCAATTATATCAAAATATAGCTACATAAAATTTTCTGAATATAGTAAATAAGTTAAATTTTTTTTTGACATTAACAAATTTAAATCTACACTATCTAAAAAAATAAATAATATATTTAAATTAGTATATATCAATTTATATATCATAAATATTAATTAAATAATTTCTTATATGAAAATATTGAGTTCATTACTAGGTATGAAACTTTGGAAGCAGGTTTTGATAGGTTTATTTCTTGGTGTATCTGCGGGTATATATCTTGGTCAAGAGGCAGAAAGTCTTAAAGTTTTTGGTACCATTTTTATAAATCTTATCAAAATGGTTATAGTTCCTCTGATATTTTTTGCAATATTATCTGGCATTACTTCAATGGATGATGATGGTAACTTTACTAGAGTTGGTGTTAAGGGTTTTGGTGCTTATATATTTACTGCAATGTTTGCGGTATTAATTGGTTTATCTGCTGGATTAATATTTGAGCCTGGAGCTGGGGTTGATCTTAGCATGATTCCTAATGAAAATAGCGAGAAAGTAGCAGCTGCTTCGCAATCTGCACCACCTTCTATTGTTGAATTTCTTGTGGCTTTAATACCTACAAATCCAATTTACTCAATGGCAAATGATGGGTTCTTGCAAATTATTATTTTCACAATTTTTACTGGTATTACAATTAATATAGTTGGTGAAAGAGCTAAGCCAGTTAAAGAGGTCATTCATTCTGCTGCTCAAGTTTCATTTAAAATGATTGAAATTATTATCAGATTGGCACCAATTGGTGTATTTGGTTTTATTGCTTGGGTTATTGGTACGCAAGGAACAGACATTCTAATTGCTTTAGGAAAATTGATTATTACTGTGTTAATTGCCTGTGCGTTTCAATATGTAATATTTGGTGTCATGTTGATGATATTTGCTAGAGTATCTCCTATGCCATTTTATAAAAAAATATTACTAACACAATCAATTGCGTTTGCTACAAGTAGTAGTAAAGCCACTCTTTCTACAGCAATGGAGCAATTACAAAAAAGAATGGGTGTATCTAAAGCAAATTCAAACTTTCTAATGCCTCTAGGAGTATGTATAAATATGGATGGAACAGCAATATATCTTGGTATATGTGCGCTATTCTTTTCGCAAGCATATGGAATTGATCTTACACTACAAAATTACTTAATGCTAATTTTAACTTGCACATTAGGATCAATTGGTGCAGCTGGAATACCTAGTGGATCTATTATTTTTATGGGCATGGTATTATCTTCAGTAGGATTGCCAGTTGAGGGTATTGGTATTATTCTTGGTGTTGATAGATTGCTAGATATGGTAAGAACAACAATAAACATTACTGGTGATAGCGCCATAACATTAATGGTTGATAGCTCTGAAGATGGGTTAGATAAAGATATATATTACTCTAAGGATACTTAAATTGAGCTTTAAATTTATTAATTACTGCCATATAATATTATTATTTATCATATTATCTTTGGCAGTAACTACCGATTCCTACTCTAAAAATCTTAATAAGTCTGAAATAGATAAAAAAGATTATTTATCCAACTACAGTAGCGATATAGTTGCTATAGAGCAGTATCTCAATAATATTAAAAATATATCCGCTAATTTTAATCAAATTACATCATCCGGCGCTATATCAAGTGGAAAATTTTATCTATCTAGGCCTGGAAAAATGAGGGTAGAATATGATGATCAGCCACCAATAATTATTATAGTAAATAAGTCGGTTCTAACATATTATGATAAGGAGCTTGATGAGATATCAAATCTAAGAACAAATACTACCCCAGCATCATTCTTAACAAGAAAAAATATTTCTTTTAGTGCAAAAGATATAGAGATAATTAATGTTTTTAAAGAAGATGAATATTTTAAAATAACAATAGCTAAAAAAAATAGTAAAAGATTTGGAGAGTTTTCTTTACTATTTTCATTAAATCCTATAAATTTTATACAAATGCAAGTAGCAAATGATTTGGATGAGCTGGTAAATGTTAATCTAATTGACATAGATTATAAAAAACCAATTGCTAATGATTTGTTTATTTTGAAAAAAAATTAATATAGCAATTAATGATCATTAATTCTGGTAATAATAATTCAAGATATAGAAATAGAACTATCAGTGATATTAATATAACACCTTTTGTTGATGTATTATTAGTTTTGCTAATTATTTTTATGGTTACATCACCAATTATAACAGGTGGATTAAATGTCAATTTGCCTAATGGTGTTAACCAAAAAGATAAAATTACGCAAGATGATATTATAGTATCAATTCAAAAAGATTCAAAAATTTATCTTAATGACAAGCAGATTAATATATCATCTTTAGCAAGAGATTTAAAAAAAAGTTCTAAAAATGATCTTTCATATAAAATTCATATTAAGGCTGATAAAGAAAATGATTATGGAAAAGTGATGGAGATTGTCAAAATCATAAATCTTGCTGGCTTTTCTCACGTTATATTAGTTACAAAAAAATAAATAGTATAAGTGATCTAGTTACAAATTAATAACTAACTAATATTATCCAATATGAGTGTAAGAAATATTATATATTCTATAATATTGCATAGTTTGGTAATTTACTTTATATTGGCCAATGTCACTTCTAAGAATCATGAAGAGGATAATGAGCTTCATATTAAAGTTGAAATCACTCAACAAGATAAGGGGCAAGTAACGGATAATTTTAATGATAGCAAGATAGCTCAAAAAAAATCTTCAAATATTAGAAAGGAAAAGATTGATAGTAAAAAAAAACCTCTAAAGAAAAATATTAAAAAAAATAATAAACCTAATATAGTCAAATCTAAAAGTCAGATACAAAATCAGTTGAAAAAAAATACTAGAAAAGATATAAAAAATGATAAAAAACCTTTAAAAGAGCCTCTTAAAAAGGAGTCTAAAAAGGAGTCTAAAAAGGAGTCTAAAAAAAAGCCCGAAAAACAACTAGTTAAAAAAACTATCGAGCAGAATCAAGAAGATATATGGTTTGAAAAATTTCTTAATCTTGAGCAAAAAAATAAGGAAAAAGAATATTTGCTAGCAATTAAATCAATAAAAGCAATAGGTCTTTCAAATAGGGAGAAATTTAACCTATATAGTCAGGTAAAATCCTGCTTTAAGAGGGCAATTGAAGAAAGTGGTAAAGATAGTTTTAAAAGAATTTTAGTTAAAATTAAAATATCAGAAAATGGGTTTATAACTTCTGATATTGCAGATTTAGAAGAGATGATTCAATTTAAAGAGTTTGAAAAGGAAAAATTTGCAATCTCAGTCTATAATACTAAGAGGGCAATAGAAATTTGCAATCCTCTGAGAGGTTTGCCAAAGGATAAATATGAAATATGGAAAGAGGTTATATTAGATTTTTCGGAAGTCTTAGATGGTTAATTATTTTAAATTATAGTGATATTATCACTTGATTTTTTTAAGAATTTAACATTTAATGTGTAGCTATCAATATGTTGTTATATTTGATAATCAAATTATACTAACAAAATATAAATAATTTTTAATTATTTATGTTATTCATCGATATTAAATTAAATAATTTTTAGTGAAACATACCAACTCTTCAAATGCCAAAAAAACCAATAATCCGTATCGCATTAATAATGAAATAGACGCCAAAGAAATAAGGGTAATTGATCAGAATGGTAATTTGGTTGGACTAATGTCTGTTGAAGATGGCATTAGAAAGGCGCAATCTGAATCTCTAGATCTTGTCGAGGTTTCTCCTAACTCTAACCCTCCTGTATGTAAGATTGCAAATTTTGGTAAAATGAAATATGAATTGCAAAAAAAATTATCCGATGCAAAGAAAAAGCAAAAAGTAGTTGAGCTAAAAGAAATTAAAATGACAATCAATATCGGTAAGGGTGATTATGATGTTAAAATAAAACATGCAAAAGAATTTATATTAAAAGGTTGTAAAGTTAAAGCCTCTATAAGAATGAAAGGCAGAGAAATTACACATAGAGAAATTGCTGAGACTATGATGAGTCAAATAATTGAAGATTTATCAGATGTTGCTAAAACCGAATATGATCCAAAATTAGAAGGTATGCAATTTACTGCTATTTTTGTTAAATGCTAATTTAGCATTAATTTAATAATGATTACTATTTAATTATCTTTTATTATGTTTGAATTAGGAAAAAAATTACTCACAATTATCAAGGATAGAAAGCTTCCAAAAAATATAAATAAAAATAATTTTAAAGAATTCGCCAGTAATTTCTTTTTAGAATCTAATATAGCTGATTTTTTGCAATATAGTGATGATGATCTATATAATCATGTTTTAAGTGCGTATAATTTTATTTCATTAAAAGGCCATGAAAGATCCAAAATAAGAATTTTTAATCCAAATCAAAGTGATCATGGGTTTGAGTCATATTACACCATTATAGAAATTGCTAATATTGACGCCCCTTTTCTTGTTGATTCTACGGTAGGTTATCTTGATAAGTATTCTATTGAAATTATAAATATTATTCATCCCACCTACTTAATTAATCGTGACATCTCTGGCAATATAACCAAGATCTCATGCGATAAGAAGGATCGCAACGAATCAATTATTCAATTTCACATAGATAAAATAAATAATGATATAGAAATTGAAAATTTTACCAAGGGTTTAGAGCATGTAATTGAAACTGTTAATCTCGTAGTTGCTCAGTGGAAAAATATGCTAGAGGTAGTTAAAAGTTGCAAGTCGCAAATTGATAATGCAGTTAAAATTGTTGATGATGTATATCAGTTACAAGAAATTAAAGATTTTATTGATTGGATGGTTTCGGGTAATTTTGTATTACTGGGCGTTAAGGAATTTGATATTAAAAAAAATGACAAATCTCAACATATTTTAGAAGAGGTAAAAGATCGAGAATTTGGTGTATTTTGTTCTCAATATGATGAAATGAGGCCAAGCGTTATAAATTCTACAATACCTGAAATTGAGGAGTCTGTTAAAAATCCATATATAATTGAAATATTAAAATCAAGATATCGATCTAAAATTCATAGAATTGCTAATGCTGAAAGAGTTAGAATTCAAAAAATATCTCCTTCTGGCAAGGTAATTGGTGAATATAGAATTATCGGATTATTCACATCTTCTGCCTATAATCAGTCAATGAATCTTATTCCAATTGTTAGAAAAAAGGCTCTTAAAGTTATTATGGATTCAGGATTTATTAGGGGTAGTCATAATTACAAAGATCTTGTTACTGTTTTGGAATTTTATCCAAGAGATGAGTTATTTCAAATATGCCATAAGGATTTATTGAAAAATGCTGTTGGAATAGTTTCAATTTGTGGAAGATCAAAAGTTAAATTTTTTGCCAGAAAAGACAAATTTGAAAGATTTGTTAGCTGCTTAATATTTACACCTAAAGATAGAAGTAATTCAGAGCTAAGGTCAAAAATTAGAAATTATTTAGCTCAGATATATAAGGGAGAAGTTGCTGATTTTTTTGTTCAAATCAATGATACTAATTTAGTAAGAATTCATATCATAATTAGAAATAATAGTCAAATACCAAATGTTGACGAAATTGAAGTTGAAAAAGAAATTACTAAAATGACAAGAATTTGGATTGATGATTTGTTGCAAACTATTAGAGCTAAATATAGCGAAGAAATGGCTTTGGATATATATTCAAAATATAAGAACTCTTTTTCTGTTAGTTATAAAAATAGATTTAACGCCAGAAGGGCTGCAATTGATATATCTTATATTGAAGAATGTATTAACGAAGATAAGGCAATATTTAAATTTTATAAATCCTCTAAAGATTTAGATAGGGATATAATAGAGCTTAAAATTTACAACCCTCATCAAGAGTTGCCATTGTCAAAAATAATGCCTATTTTAAATAGTTTTAATCTAGATGTTATTAAAGAACATACTTATCCAATAGATATAAATAAAGAGGGTCGTATTAGAGAAAAGAAGGTTGTTTGGATAAATTATTTTAATTTAAAATTAGGAGAAAAATCTGTTAAATATAGCTATAAATTAAGGCTAAATTTTGAAAAAGCTATTAGTCTTATATGGTCAAAGATAATTGAATGCGGCGATTTAAACAAATTGCTAATATCAGCAGATTTAAATTGGAAGCAAATATATATGCTAAGAGCATATACTAGATATATTTATCAAACTGACTTAAAATATAAAACTAATTATATTGCAGATACTTTGAATAAGCATCATAATATAACTAGAAATTTGGTAGAGTTATTTGAAGTTAGATTTAATCCTTATTTAGCGATTAATATAAAAAATAGAGATGATCAAGTTAATATTATTTCAGCCAGAATAAAATCTCAATTATCAAAAGTTAGCGATGCAATTGAAGATAGTGTTATTAGGAGCTACTTTTTGGCCATAATGGCAACTTTGAGAACTAATTATTATCAATCTAAAATATCAGGAGGGTTTAAGGGTTATATTTCTTTTAAATTTAACTCAAAAGAAATGCCAAATCTTCCTTTACCTAGGCCATTTGCTGAGATCTTTGTATATTCTAATGAGGTTGAAGCAATACATTTAAGAGGTGGTAAAGTTGCTAGGGGTGGATTAAGATGGTCTGACAGAGTTCAAGATTACAGAACTGAAATATTGGGGCTAATGAAAGCTCAAATGACTAAAAATGCGGTAATTGTTCCTGAAGGGTCAAAAGGTGGTTTTGTAGTCAAAAAAGATTTATCAAATTTATCTCGTAGCAAATCTGAAGAGGTTGTGATTGAGTGTTATAAAACATTTTTAAGAGGTGTGCTTGATATTACAGATAATGTTATAAATAATAAGATATCTCATCCTAAATCTTGCATTATTTACGATGATAGTGATCCATATTTAGTTGTTGCTGCTGATAAGGGTACGGCAACATTCTCAGACACTGCAAATTCAATATCCAATGAATATAATTTCTGGCTTGGAGATGCTTTTGCATCTGGGGGTTCTTATGGATATGATCATAAAAAAATGGGCATTACTGCAAAGGGGGCATGGGTTTCGGTAATGAGGCATTTTAGGGAGATAGGATTTGATACTCAAAGTCAAGATTTTACATGTGTAGGTATTGGCGATATGATGGGAGATGTATTTGGTAATGGCATGCTTTTATCAAAGCATATTAGATTAGTTGCAGCATTTAATCATATGCACATATTTATTGACCCAAATCCCGATAGTGCAAAATCATATAAGGAGAGACAGCGTCTATTCAAATTAGATAGATCAAGCTGGATGGATTACGATAAATCATTAATTTCTAAAGGTGGCGCTATATTTGAAAGAAAAGCTAAATCAATTAAAATAACACCTGAAATAGCTAATATTTTAGATATTAAAGATAAGGAATTATCACCAAGTAAATTAATTAACGCCATTTTAAAAGCTCCAGTTGATTTATTATGGAATGGAGGAATTGGCACCTATGTTAAATCAACAGCTGAATCAGATCTTGATGCTGGAGATAAGGCTAATGATGATCTTAGGGTAAATGGCAATGAGCTTAGATGTAAAGTTATTGGTGAGGGTGGAAATTTAGGACTAACTCAAAAAGGAAGAATAGAATATGCTCTTAATGGCGGTCTTGCAAATACAGATGCTATGGATAATTCTGCTGGAGTTGATTGCTCTGATCATGAAGTAAATATTAAAATTGCTTTATTTGATGCGCTTGCTAAAGAAAAAATTTCATTCCTAAAAAGAAATAAAATTCTTGAATCAATGACGCAAAATGTCTCTGATTTAGTATTGAAAGACAATAATATGCAAACTCAGGCAATTTCAATTGCAAATTCAATGGGTTATCTTGCTTTGGGTGAGCAGGGTAAGTTTCTAGATCGTCTTGAAAAAAATGGCGAGCTCAATAGAGATATTGAATTTTTACCATCAAATAAAGAAATAGATCGACGCCAGAATGACAAAATAGGCATGACGAGACCAGAATTATGCGTTATGCTTTCTTATGCAAAAATAGGAATATATAAAAACATACTCCAGTCAAATTTGGTTAAGGATAAATATTTTAATAAATATTTATTTAATTATTTCCCTGAAATAATGCAGAGTGATTTTATTGATGAAATTACTAATCATCAATTATCTAAAGAGATTATCTCAACTCAATTAACTAATCTTATTGTTGATAGGGCGGGAATTACTTTTGTTGATCAATTGGTTCAAGAGACTGGCTATGATGTTGATAAGATAGCTAAAAGCTTTATTATTGCTATTGAGTCATTTGAGCTTAATAAAATATGGTCAAGTATCGAGTTACTGAGCGGTAAGGTTAGTCACGAGATTATAGTTGAGATGTTCCAATCTTCGATAAAGTTACTAGAAAGATCAGTAAAATGGCTACTTAAAAAACAATTTAGTGCCAAGATTGAAAATGATATCAAAAAATACAAAAAATCTGCCAATGATCTTTGGTTATTTTTATCACAAGTTCTTGCTAAGGCATCAAGGCAGGATTATGAAGAAAAAGCCAAGAGATTACATGTAAATAAAGTTCCAAATGAGTTATCATATAAGATTGCAGCAATGGACCCAATTGCGTCAGCATTTGATATTTGGGAAATTTCACAATCCTCAAAAATTGAGCTTAAAGTAATTGCCAAAATATATTTTGAAGTAGGTACAAGATTTTATCTAAAAAAACTTCGCAGTAGAATTGCTAAGTTAAATTTAGAAAATCATTGGCATAAAATATCAAGTAAAGCTATTTTAGACGATTTATACAATTACCAAATGAAAATATCTAAAAGCGTAGTTGATTTTATGCGCGATAATGACAAATCTAATATTGACTCAATTGAATCTTGGATCAAAAATTGTCAATTTATAGTAGATCGCTATGATAATTTTATAAATGAAATAGAAGTTCAGCCAAATGCTGATTTATCGCTCTATGTTGTTGCTTTAAATAGGCTAAAACCTCTAATTAATTAAATCTTAATGAAATTATTAATATTAAAAGAAAATAATTTAATTGAAAATAGGGTTGCCTTAACCCCTGATCTGGTATCTAAATTTAGTGATATTGGATTTGAAGTTTTAATTGAAAAAGGTGCAGGAGCTAATTGTGGATTTAGTGATGATCTATATAAAGCTCAAAATGCCAAAATTATTGATAATCTTAATAAAATATTGCCTGATATTGATATTATTATTTCAGTTCAAAGGCATGATATAGATTTTAGCATATGTAAAGAAAATTTAATCTTTATTAGTATTTTAAATCCACTGATTAATAAAGAAGCTGTTAATAAGCTAAATAAAATCAAGATAAATATTTTCTCTCTAGATTTATTACCAAGAATTACTAGGGCTCAGTCGATGGATGTTTTATCATCGCAAAGTAATTTAGCAGGTTATAGAGCTGTTATTGATGGCGTTTATGAATATCAAAGGGCGGTACCAATGATGATGACTGCTGCTGGAACTGTTTCTGCGGCTAAATTTATGATCATTGGAGCTGGAGTTGCAGGATTGCAAGCAATTGCAACTGCAAAAAGATTAGGAGGTATTGTTTGTGCTTTTGATGTTAGGTCTTCTGCAAAAGAGCAAGTTAAAAGCTTGGGTGCCAAATTTATTGAAGTTAATAGTGAAGAAAAAATTGACTCAGTATATGCTAAGGAAATGAGTGCAGATTATCAAAAAAAACAAAAAGAATTGCTGATTAAAAATATCGCCAATCAAGATATTGTAATTTCAACAGCGTTAATTCCAGGTAAAAAGGCTCCAATAATTATTACTAAAGATATGGTAAAATTAATGAAGCCAGGATCGGTAATTGTTGATTTGGCGGCAATTAATGGTGGTAATTGCGAAATGTCAAAATTGGATCAAATTACAGAATTTAATAATGTTAAAATCATTGCTCACAGTAATTATCCTTCAAGAATAGCTAGTGATTGTAGCAAATTATATGCCAAGAATATTTATAATTTTATTGAATTTTTATTTGATAAAAAGCTAAATAAAGTTAATATAGATCATGATGACGAAATTATTCAAAAAACACTGATCAAAAATATCAAATCATCTTAAATAATAAAATATGCAAAATATATCTAATAATCATCTAGCAAGAAGTAAAAATGAATATAAGCCAAAGATTATTATTTTTGGTGTTGGCGGTGCTGGTGGTAATGCAATAAATAATATGATATCATCTGATTTAAAAGGGGTGGAGTTTGTTGCTGCTAATACTGATGCTCAGTCTCTTGAAAATTCATTAGCACAAAATAAAATTCAATTAGGGATAAATTTGACCAAAGGTTTGGGTGCCGGATCTTTTCCTGAATGCGGAAGAGATGCTGCTGAAGAAAATATTGAGGAAATTAATAATTTACTTGAAGGTGTAAATATGGTATTTATATCTGCTGGCATGGGCGGCGGTACTGGTACTGGAGCTGCTCCTGTAATTGCAAAATTAGCGAGAGAAAAAAACATATTAACAGTTGGTGTGGTAACAAAGCCATTTTATTTTGAAGGAAGTCACAGAATGGATGTTGCTGAAGATGGTGTTGAGGATTTAAAAAAGCATGTTGATACTTTAATTGTTATACCTAATCAAAATTTATTTAGAATTGCTAATGAGCAAACAACATTTGAGTCAGCATTTAAAATGGCTGATGCAGTTTTACATGCTGGCGTTAGAGGTGTAACAGATTTAATTACTATGCCTGGTATAGTTAATCTTGATTTTGCTGATATTAGAACAGTAATGACAAAGATGGGAAGGGCTATGATGGGTACTGGTGAAGCTAGTGGAGAAAATAGAGCTGTTATAGCATGTGAAGAAGCTATATCTAATCCCTTATTAGATGATGTATCCATTAAAGGTGCAAAGGGTGTATTGGTCAATATGACTGGTGGAACTGATATGACTTTATTTGAGGCTGATGCTGCTGTAACAACTATTAAGAAAGAAGTTGATCCCAAGGCTAATATTATTTTTGGTACAGCTTTTGATGAAAATATGAAGGGTTCAATTAGGGTTTCCGTTGTTGCAACCGGTATTGATGGTGAACTTGCAGCCAGGAATAAAAATATTGAGCAAGGTGTAAATAAAATTCATTATAATGATGAGCGCATTACTCAAGATTGGGATATTGATGAAAAAAGAGATCGTATTCCAGATTATCAGTCAAATTTAATCTGTGATGATGATAATAATCCGCAAGATGATAAAAGTTATTATGAAGATATCGAAGGAAGTGACGATGATATAGGGTCTAGTTATGAGGATCAAGATGTTGAGTTGTTAAATAATGAATCTGATGATCATTCAGCAGATGATGATAGCAATGTTTTATCTAAAGATAGTTTTTTTATGGGTCAAAGTGACAATGATAATATTGATGAAAATGACCATGATAATATTCAGAGTCAAGATTATGAGCAAGATATTATTCAAGAAAAAGAAAATTCTGGTTTTAGCCTATTTGGATTTATGAATAATAAAAAAAATAAATCTAATAAAAATAATAAGATAATATCTCAAGATAATAAAGGTAAAGAGTATCAACCTATAAGTGAACAAAATAATAAAATCATAAATGATTCAGATGATTTTTTTAATTCCAATGCAATGAGTGATGATAGCAACTCAACTTCAGATTTAAATGATAATATTGTAAATGTTCCGGCATTTTTTAGAAAAAAAAATAAATAATAGATAAGTGGATAAATTTTTAATAATAGGAAATGGTGCCAGAGAGGCGATTTTTGCAAAAAAATTAGCTATAGATTCTAAAATATATGCTGTGATGGGTCATGAAAATCCCACAATTATAAATGCTGTAAAAGCTAATGAGGGTGACTATATGGTGGGCGATATTAATGATAATTCCTTAATAATTGATTTTGCTAAGAAAAATTCTATAGATTATGTATTTGTTAATTCAGATGCGCCATTGGCAAATGGATTGGTTGATGATTTAATGGTGGCAAATGTCAAAGTAATTGGACCAACTAGACAGGGAGCTAGAATTGAATGGGATAAAAGCTATTCAATTGAGTTGGTCAATAATGTTGCACCTAACTTTACTCCAAAATATATTATTGTAAAAAATATATCACAAATTGATAATGCGCTTAGTTACTTTAATTACAAAGATATAGTTGTTAAGCCTCAGGGTTTAACAGCAGGAAAAGGTGTTAAAGTAATGGGTGAGCATCTAGAAAATATTGATGAGGTTATTAAATATATTCAATATTTAATTGATAAGGGTGGCGAAGTGCTACTTTGTGAAAAATTACAAGGTTTTGAGTTTACAATTATGGGTATAACAGATGGCTCAAATTTTATCTTCTCTCCTGCTACATATGATTACCCATATCGTAATGTGGGTGATAGTGGTCCTGGAACTGGTGGCATGGGTTGCTTTACCGATAATAAAAATATATTACCATTTTTGTCACAAAGTGATTATGATGATTGCTGCAAAATTATGAAAAATGTTGTGCAATATATGTCTAGCAATAATATTCATTTTAATGGCGTTATAAATGGTGGTTTTTTTCTAACAAAAAAAGGCATTAAATTTATGGAGTTTAATTCTAGATTTGGAGATCCAGAGGCGTTAAATATATTATCAGTAATGCAATGTTCCTTTTCGAAATTATTATTGGCAATTTATAATAAAAATCTTGATAAATTTGACTGTAACTTTTTAAGTAAGGCAAGTGTAGTAAAATATCTTGTATCTAATGAATATCCTGAAAAAGGACCTAAAATTTCTTTTAATCTTGATGTATTGGAGATAAATAAAAATAACATTGATGTGTATTTCTCTGCGGCACGCGCAATTAACGAAGAAGGCAATTTATATCAAACAGTATCATCATCACGAGTAGTAGCGCTTTGTTGTGTAGCTGATAATATAGTTGAAGCAAGTAATAAATTAAATAATGTCATAAACTCATTTATTGATAAAATTAATCTTGATTATAGACCTGATATTGGGTCTGAATCGGAGGTTGAAAAATTAACCATATAAATCAAGTCATAAAATAGCACGCACACAATGTCTAATATATATCTTATTTCTCCTCCTGAAATTGATTATCAGAGTTTTTCAAAGGATTTAAAGGATATACTATCAACAAACCTAGTTAAAATATTTCAATTAAGGCTTAAAGATTATTCCAAGGCAGAAATTACAAAAATTTCAAAAAATATACAAAAAATTTGCTTTGATTATGATTGTACTTTTATTGTTAATGATCACCTTGATATAGTTTGTGATAATAATATTGATGGAGTGCATTTGGGGCAAGAAGATATTAATAATCATAGCAATATTAAAGATATTTCAAAAGAATTTATAGTTGGAGTCAGCTGTTATGACAATATAGATTATGCAATTAATGCAAGTGAATTAGGTGCGAATTATGTTTCATTTGGTGCATTTTATCCTACTTTAACCAAGATATCTCCTGGGTCACCAAAAATTGATATAATATCACAATTTGCACAAAAATCACCATTACCTATAGTGGCAATAGGGGGTATTAATGATAAAAATTGTCATAATATTGCTAGAGCTGGCGCAGATTTTATAGCTATTATATCATATATTTGGAATAGTGATGATAAGGTTGCTAGTTTAAAATTATTGCATAGTAAAATTCATGAAAAATAATAATTACATTTTACCAACAGGCTTAGTTGTGCATTTATTGGCAATAATATTTGTCATTATTCAGCTATCTTCATTTTCTATAGATAATTTTGCCAGAATTATCCCGTCATTGGATATTATGATTATTTTTTATTTTTGGTTTAATAGAAAAATATATGGTCTTTTTTTTATTTTTTTTCTTGGATTGTGGCATGATGCAATTTTAGGTAATATTCTTGGAGTAACTTCTTTAAGCTACATATTAGCCATTAAATTTTTTGAAATTATCAATAATAGACTTTTTTCTAAAGAAGGTTTTATTAATATATGGTATCAATTTATAGCATTTTGTGCAATAATATTTATTCTAAAATGGCTATTACTTGGTATCTTAAATAATAATCTGGGCGATCTAAAAATTTTATTAATTAATTTGGTATTAACTATTTTACTATATATTGTCATGCATGGATTTTTTGATTTTTTAAGCAATAAAATGCCAGAAGATGCTGCGAGATATTAGAAAAAATAAATTCTTTAATAGAAGGGCTTTAATTATTGGATCAATACAAGCTTTTATGGCTGGTGCCCTGATTTCAAGATTGGCATATTTGCAATTATTTAAAAATAAGGAATATACTATTCAGTCAGATAGTAATCGCATTAAAACAATGATGATGCCTGCTCCAAGGGGTAATATTTATGATAGAAATAATATGCTTTTAACTCAAAATAATGACAGCTATAGATTATTATTTTACAATGATAAGAAAAGAAATGTAGAGCAAATTAGTAAGGATTTATTTGATATCTTGGATTTGCAGGATCAGCAAAAGGCAAGAATCCTTAGAAAATTTAGTCAGATTGGCAATAAAAGCGTTATATCATTAATTGATAATTTAGGTTGGTATGAAATGGCAAGAATAGAATCTAATTCTCATAAATTACCATCAATATCAATTGAGAGCGGCACTATTAGGCAGTATAAATATCCATTTTCATTGGCTCATATTTTAGGATATGTATCGCTACCATCGCAAAAAGAAGTTGAGCAAAGTAAGCAGGCATTATATATGCACCCTGATTTTCGCCTTGGTAAATTAGGAATAGAAAAATTACATGATGAATATTTAAGAGGAAAATATGGGTTAAAATATGTCGAGGTTAACTCAAAAGATATCCCTATAAAAACAATCAAGCAAGATTTACCACAACAAGGTCAAGATGTTAATTTAACAATTGATATTAATTTACAAAATTACGTACATGATTTAATAAAAGATTTAGTTGCTTCTGTAATAGTTCTAGATGTTACAAATGGTGAGATTTTATCTTGTAATTCAACTCCTACTTTTAACACAAATAATTTTGTTGAAGGTGTTTCATATGATTATTGGCAAGCTATTAGTAATAATAATTTAAATCCTTTAAATAATAGGCCAATTTCTGCAATTTATCCGCCGGGATCAACATTTAAAATTATAGTTGCCCTAGCAGCTCTTGAAAGTGGTTATAATTTTAAAAAAAAGCACATATGTCGAGGACATAATAAATATGGAAATAGAATTTTCAATTGCTGGAAAGAGGAGGGGCACGGCGCTTTAAATTTATCTGATGCAATTAAGAATTCTTGTAATATTTATTTCTATGAAATAGCTAATGAAATTGGCTATGATGCAATATATAATATGGCAAAAAAATTTGGCTATGGTGTTAAAACTGGAGTTGATTTAATAGGAGAGATATCTCCAATATTGCCCAATGAAGAGTGGAAGAGGGCAAAATTTAAGTCTAAATGGGTTGGTGGCGATACTTTGAATGCATCTATAGGTCAGGGATATATTTTGGCAACACCAATGCAAATTGCTATAGCAAATTCAGCAATTGCAAATGGAGGAAGGTTATTTAGGCCATATTTTGTGAAAAAAAGATTATCAGCATTTTACGGAAGGTTTGTTGATATTAAGGAGCAACACATTGATTTTGTTAAAAAGGCAATGTATAAGGTTGTTAATGAAAAGGGTGGGACGGCATATTATCAGAGATTAAAAGATAAAGATTTTAAAGTATCGGGTAAAACTGGTACTTCGCAAGTTATTTCAAAAAGGGGTAATGATAAATTAGAGGATAAATTTCAAAATCATGCAATTTTTACTGGCTTTGCCCCGTCTCATAATCCTAAATATTCAATATCAGTAATTGTTGAAAATGGCGGAGGCGGTTCTTCAGTTGCTGCACCAATTGCTATGAAGGTTATGAATTTTATAAATCTTTATATTTATAATAAAAGCTAAAACTGCTCCAGCTAGTTCTTCACTTGTCAAATTTGCTAAATAGCAAAGAAATTAATAAGGGCTATTAATAAAAAAATAATTATTTAACAAAGGAGTTGATTTTATAAGTAATTATTAATAAATATTTAGTATTAAATATTAAATATAATCAATTAAATTAATGAGTAACAAAGGAAAAATTTCTCAGATTATATCTGCAGTTGTCGATGTTGAATTTGAAAGTGGCGAATTACCTGCTATATATAATGCGTTAGAATGTCAAAATAATGGTAAAAAACTAGTATTAGAAGTTTCTTTGCACATTGGAGAAAGAACAGTTAGAGCAATTGCTATGGACTCCACTGATGGTTTGGTCAGGGGTGCTGAGGTTATTGATACTGGGGTACCAATCTCTGTTCCTGTTGGTGATAAGACTTTGGGTAGAATCATGAATGTAATTGGTGAGCCAATAGATGAAAAGGGCGAGATAAAATCTCAAGATATTTTACCAATTCATAATAATCCACCAATATTGACTGACCAGGCAACAGAAACTGAAATTTTAGTTACTGGAATTAAGGTTATTGATCTTTTGGCGCCTTACTCAAAAGGTGGTAAAATTGGCTTATTTGGTGGTGCTGGTGTTGGAAAGACAGTTCTGATAATGGAGCTTATTAATAATGTTGCCAAGGCTCATAGTGGTTACTCTGTTTTTGCCGGCGTTGGAGAAAGAACCAGAGAAGGTAATGACTTATATCATGAAATGATAGATTCTGGAGTAATTGATGAAAAAAATATTGAAAATTCAAAAGTATCGCTAGTTTATGGACAAATGAATGAACCACCAGGGGCTCGTGCTAGAGTTGCTCTTACTGGATTAACTCAAGCCGAGTATTTTAGAGATAAAGAAGGTAGAGATGTATTATTTTTTGTTGATAATATATTTCGTTTTACTCAAGCCGGATCAGAAGTTTCTGCCTTGCTTGGAAGAATTCCATCAGCGGTTGGTTATCAACCAACTCTTGCTACTGAAATGGGTAATATGCAAGAGAGAATTACTTCTACAAAAAATGGATCAATTACTTCTGTTCAAGCGATCTACGTTCCTGCTGATGATTTAACTGATCCAGCTCCGGCAACTTCATTTTCTCATTTAGATGCTACTACGGTATTATCAAGACAAATTGCTGAAATTGGAATATATCCTGCTGTTGACCCACTTGACTCTACTTCAAGAATTCTTGATCCAAGGGTTGTTGGTCAAGAACATTATGATGTTGCAAGAGAGGTGCAAAAAACTCTTCAAACATATAAATCATTGCAAGATATTATTGCTATACTTGGTATGGATGAATTATCAGAGCAAGATAAATTAACTGTTGCAAGGGCAAGAAAAATTCAGAGATTTTTATCGCAACCATTTCATGTTGCTGAGGTATTTACTGGATCTCCAGGGGTCTTGGTTGATTTAAAAGATACCATAAAAGGCTTTAAAGAGATTTGCGAAGGAAAATATGATGACCTACCTGAGGCAGCTTTTTATATGGTAGGTAGTATTGATGAAGCAATTGCCAAATCTAAAAAGCTTGAAAAAGAATCTAAATAATTATGAGTGATTTACAAGTTGAAATAATATCGCCAACAGGTATAGTTTTTCAAGGTAATTGTAATATTGCATCTATTCCAACAATTGATGGCGATCTTGGTGTAATGTATAATCACGAATCATTTATTGCTAAGTTAAAATCTGGAGAAATTAAAATCTTCAAAGATTCTGTTCAAACTCCATATAAAGAATTTAGTATCGAAGGCGGCTTTGCTGAAATTGAAAATCAGGGAAAGTTGCTAATTTTAATTGATTAATGTGTCAGTTCTTATTTTTTTAATCCCCATTGCCTTAATCCTTAGTTTGTTAGGTTTGATTGCTTTTATATGGTCTTTAAAATCAAAGCAATATGATGATCTTGATGGTGCATCAAATAGAATATTATTCGATGATGATGATAATGATTAGACAAAAATTAATTATTTGATATAATATATTTAGGGTTAGAATCTAACCTTGTTAACATTATCAATAATTATTTACAAAGCCATTCCATTCGAAATACTCCCCCACAACAAAGCAAAATTTAAAGAATCGGGTCTCGATATGTATCATATAACTACAGATGATTTGTTATTATTAGATAATAAATACACTCAATTCTTTAAAATTCAAGATGGTAATCATGAAATAACTATGTCATATGAATGTTGCATGATATATGATGCTCTGTTAAATGGTATTGATCTCAAAAATAAAGAGTCATATATTTTAGATTACAAGCCAAAAAATATATTTTGCAACGAAGATATATTCGGAATTTTATATTCTGATATCAAATTATTTTACAGCAGAGATTTATTTAATGAATTTGTTGAAAAATCTCTTAATTACCCTAAATCAGAAAATTATGATAAGATTCAAGAATCTTTAAAAGTTATATATATCAAAAAATCAATAACATTATTAAAGAATTTTCTTAATATTATAGAAGATATAATTAATAAAAAGCATGAGAAATATGATTGTAAATATTCTGTTTTATCAACATTAAGTGAAGCAATTTTAAAAAAATGCAATGAATTAAAAGATGATAAAGAAGCGTTACAATATCTTAACTATTACAAGCAATATATCAATTCCACCCTCAATGGATATGAAAATTATCTGAAAGAAGAATTGTCAGAAAGAAATATACAGCCTCTATATCCTAAGTCTATTTTTTTGCAAAATAAAAATATTGAATTGGGAGAATTTGGGGAAGATAATTTTATCGATCTAACAAATTTTGTAAATAATATTAAATATAATTCTCGTATTGAAGAGGGTAAGGATTATTTTGATATATTTATTGACCATTCTCAACAAATTTTAGCATATAAAAAAGCTAATGATGATAATATTGATAGCAAAAAATTAAAATTCATAGAAGAACAGCTTAATAAATTTTGTGAGCATATTGGAATGCCAAGATTTTTATTTGATATAGTATCTAGTGAAGAGTTTGCGAAAATGATTGGTCATGAAGAAGTTGAAAGAAAAGTGACAAGGATTATAGATGCAATTCAATGTACCGAAAATGATCTTACAGATTCTGAATCGATAAGTCAGGTTGATTATAGTTCTGGTTCTTTAGATGATAATAGATCACCACCACCTGAAGATGAAAAAATATCTAGTTGCGTGCAGGAACCTAAGATAGAAGAAGGCGGTAAAAGAGGAGGATTTCTTACAAAACCAAATGAACCTTATACTTTGAACAGTTCTGATATAAGTAATGCCAAGGCTCAAAATCTTTCTTGTAAGGGATGTTGTATAATCCTTTAATTTAAATATAGTAATTAAGGTAATATAACATATTAGCTATTTTTTAAATAGCTAATATGGTTAATTATTAATCTTTTTTATCTTTATCCTCATCGGTAACATCTTCAAATTCACCATCAACAATTTTTTCATCATTATTATTGGATGGGTCTTCATTTTTAGATCCTTTGTTAGATTCAGTATCTTGAGATTGCTCTTGACTTGTTTTATATACTGCTTCGCCAAGTTTCATAGATTTTTGCATTAGATCTTCAGATGCTTGCTTTAGATCTGCAGCTTTAGCATCTTCTTTGGAATTAATATCCTTAAGATTTTGAAGAGCAGATTCAATATCAGATTTAGTTGCCTCATCTACTTTATCAGAATGCTCTTTAAGAGATTTCTCTGTTTCATAAATCATTGACTCAGCTTGGTTTTTTGCTTCAATAAGCTCTTTTCTTTCTTTATCGGCCGATGCATTTGCTTTGGCATCTTTTACCATTTTTTCAATTTCATCTTCAGAAAGACCGCCTGAGGATTGAATTTTAATTTGTTGCTCTTTGCCAGTATTTTTATCTTTGGCAGAAACATTAACAACTCCATTAGCATCAATATCAAATGTTACTTCAATTTGTGGCATACCTCTTGGGGCAGGTGCAATCCCTTCAAGGTTAAATTCGCCAAGAAGTTTGTTGTGAACAGCAATATCTCTTTCACCTTGAAATACTTTAATAGTAACAGCAGTCTGGTTATCTGCAGCAGTAGAGAAGGTTTGACTCTTATTTGTTGGTATTGTGGTATTTCGATCAATTAATCTAGTAAATACACCGCCAGCTGTTTCAATTCCAAGTGATAATGGGGTAACATCAAGAAGAAGTACATCCTTGACATCGCCTTGTAATACACCTGCTTGAATTGCAGCTCCAAGTGCCACAACTTCATCTGGATTAACACCTTTATTTGGCTCTTTATTAAAGAATTTTTTTACAGTTTCAATAACTTTAGGCATTCTAGTCATGCCGCCAACTAGAATAACTTCATTGATCTCAGAAGCTTTAAGGCCTGCATCTTTAAGAGCGTTTTCACAAGGCTTGATTGTTCTTTGGATTAAATTATCTACTAATTGCTCTAATTTTGATCTAGATAATTTAACATTTAAATGCTTAGGTCCAGATGCATCTGCAGTTATGTAAGGTAAATTTATTTCAGTTTCAAGGGCAGAAGAAAGCTCAATTTTAGCCTTTTCTGCAGCTTCTTTAAGTCTTTGAAGGGCTAGAGGGTCTTTTGATAAATCCATGCCAGAATCTTTTTTGAACTCATCTTTTAAAAATTCTAATATTTTCATATCAAAATCTTCACCACCTAGGAATGTGTCGCCATTAGTTGCTTTTACTTCAAAAACACCATCACCAATTTCTAGAATAGATACATCAAACGTACCCCCACCAAGATCATAAACAGCAATTATTTGCCCTTCTTTTTTTTCAAGACCATATGCTAATGCTGCAGCTGTCGGTTCATTAATTATTCTAAGAACCTCAAGGCCAGCAATTTTACCAGCATCTTTAGTTGCTTGTCTTTGAGAATCGTTAAAATATGCCGGCACTGTAATTACTGCTTTTTCAACTTTTTGTCCCAAGTAACTTTCAGCAGTTTCTTTCATTTTGGTTAAGGTAAAGGCTGAAATTTGGCTAGGTGAGTATTTTTCTTTTTTAACATCAACCCAAGCATCACCATTAGATGATTTAACAATTTTATAAGGAACTAGTTTTTTATCTTTTTCAGTTAATGGGTCGTCATATCTGCGCCCAATTAAACGCTTAATTCCAAAGATTGTATTTTCTGGATTGGTAACAGCTTGTCTCTTGGCAGCGGCGCCAACAATTTTTTCTTCCTGCGTGAATGCTACTATTGAGGGTGTTGTTCTAGCACCTTCTGAATTTTCTATAACTTTGGCATTTTTACCATCCATGATAGCAACGCATGAATTAGTAGTTCCAAGGTCAATTCCAATAACTTTTGACATTTTTAAAAAAATTAAATTAAAATATAGTTAGATATATATTGATAATTTTTCCTTTTTCAAGGGTTAAATTTTATTTAATTTTTTATTATTATTGTAAGTTAAGAGTAGTAAAATTAACAAGGCGCATATATATGATATTAGCTGAGATCCGTAAGGTTTGTCTATATATCCTATTGTAACATGAAGAAATTGTCCTGTAAAGCTAGCTTTGGGTAAAATTGCTGATAAATCAATTATAGGGCTTCCTAGTGCTGGAATAATTCCAGCTTTTACAAAATAGCCAATAGATTTCATTAAAATGGCGCTTGATAATAAAATTAAAAAATAGCTTGTAATTTTAAAGAAATATTTGCCAAAAGCGCGCATCATACCGCAATAAAAGGCAATACCCACTCCGCAACCTATAAATAGCCCAACAGTAATTCCAGAAATTAATGCATTTATATTTGAGTAGCTTATGTAATGACTATAGCTAAATAGTACAATTTCAGCACCTTCACGAATAATAGTAAAAAAGGTTATGAAAGATAAGATAAATAAAGATTTTTCTTTATTTTCAATAGCTTTGCCAACTTCTTTTAGTTTTGTGTTAATTTCTCGAGCATGAGTTTGCATCCAGATCACGGTACAGCCGATCATGAGTGAGGCAAATAATAAAATAGTTGCGTTGAATAATTCTTTACCATGGCCAGAAAAGCTTTGCGATATTGATTTCATGAAAAAGGCTAGGGCGACTGAGCCAAGTATTCCCATTGCAGCTCCACTAAAAATCCAGTAGCTTCTATTTTTTAATTCTTTAGTGACAGCGCATAAGACGCCAATAATAATGGCTATTTCTAGAATTTCTCTAAATACCATTAATGAAATTTGAAACATTTATTTATGTAAATAACAATTAATAATGATAATCATTTTCAATTTTATTATTTATCAAAATAAATTGCAATTGATAATATGGGTATTTGACTCTAATTTTTATTACCTTGCTTGCCCTACTTCTCTATCTCGGTGCTCAGTTTTTATTTTATGCTCCTCTTGTGTGTAAATATATTTTAATTTATTCATAAAATAACTAAAAGTAGTTGTGTTAAAAGATTTTGCTATATCTTTTTCTTGCTCTTCATTATTTAAAGATATTTCAATGATTCTTTTAAGGTCTTTAAAGTCTTTTTTTATATCTTCCCTCAGGAAAGATTCCACATCATTATCTGCTGTCATAATTAAGGGTTGTCCATTTTTCTTGTTACTTTCAACATGATTTAACAATAATTTATTACCCGTGATAAATTCTTCTATTTCTTTTTTTATTTTACTTGCAAATTTAGCATCTTGAGCTTTTATTGCTGGATTAATTATTATTTCTTTAGCCAAATCGATAACATATTCTTGCGGATTTTTTGGAATGTCATATATAATTCTTTTTATTTGAGGCTGTTCTGGATTAATATCTTTTTTTAGAAGGTGATGACTTTGTAAAAATTCTATTAGATCATTATAGTTGGCAGCTTGAAATATTCTTGTTTCTATGTCACTTTCACTTGCAATAAAATGCTGTAATAAATCTTGAAGACTTTTTAAATTTTCTATTGTATTGCCACTGGCATGTCCTAACCCTGTATAGGATCCGGTTTGTTTACCTTCATTCTCTATTTTAATATAAGCCTCTTTCACACTTTCTTCATCTCCAGCACAATGGCATAAGAAAGCATAAATTAAACTTTTAATTGTTTTATATTCTGCTTGTTGAGGTGGTTGTTCTGAATTGGATTGTACGTTTTGAATAGCTTGTTCCAATAAAGCATGGAAATTTTCTTTTTCTTGATTTAGCTTTTTGTTATCTTGCGTTGCTGCAGCTTTTTGTTTTGATTCTTTAAAAACACTTGATGTAGTTTCAGCAATTTCTTTTGCTTCTTCTGAAGTTAATGGATTTGCGCTATTAGGCTTTTCTTGAGCTGATTCAATCATGATAAAAGTTCCTTGACTTATTCCATATAATAAATCTCTAAATTTGTTTAAATCACTTAGGGTAAGTTTTTGTTCAATTGTTCTAGCTGATGGAAATGATATTGGTAGAGTCGGAGTATGTATCGATTGTATCTCCTCTGTAGGCTTAGTTTGATCTACTACCTCTTGACTTGTTGACGCTGCAGACTCACTTTGATCTTCTACCCCTTGACTTGTTGACGCTGCAGACTCACTTTGATCTTCTACCCCTTGACTTGTTGACGCTGCAGACTCACTTTGATCTTCTACCTCTTGACTTGTTGACGCTGCAGGAACGGCTTGACCCGCTACCTCTCCAGAATTATCTTGACCTACTGCCGCTACTTGACTTACTTTGTAATCATTTAATTTTTTTTCTAAATCAGCTATTTGAGCGTTATTGTTTTTATCATTGTCATTTGTATCTAGTGTTTTTAGTGTTTCATGATATTTTATTGCACCTTCTACCAATGCGCATAATGATTCCTTAATTTTACTAGCTCCTTCAGGATTTTTATGCTCTATAAATGTTTGTAATCTATGTTCTTTTTTAGCAATATTATCTAATGTATTTTGTAGTAGATGCTTAGCTTCTGAAATTTGCTCTTTTAATTCTTTACCTTTTTTATCTGCAAGTTCTCTTGCTTCTATTGATTTTTTAATGGAATCAAGTGCTGCTGTAAAATCTTTTTTTATTCGATATATATCTATATCTCTTTCATATGGACAATTATCGGGTTCATTTAAAGAAATTTTAATTGTTTTACTTACAATAAAAAATCTATTTTTATTATTAGAGTTGATGATTTTAGTAATTAAGTATTTTTGTTTTTCATCATCGGGAGTTAATTTAAGAGATAATATATTGTCTTTTTCATTAAGTTCAAACATAAAGCTAGTAGATATTTTATTTAATAATCTTATAATATCAGTCATTACTTTTTCTTTACTTTTTTTGAGATTATTTTCAGCTTCTTCTTTTGAAATATTAGCTATCTCCCTTATATTGTGTCTTGTTGAAATTTTGCGATATGCCTCACTTATAATTCGTGATGCTGGGTGTAAGAGTGGCAATATTATTGCTAAAGCGATGGTTGAAAAGATATGGGATCGCAATATCATTATTAAAGCGATGCCTGGAAATATATAGGATCCTGAGTTTTTTCCTTCTTCTTGATTATTAGATTTTTCAATATAATTTTGTAGTAATGTAGCAATTACTTCATTATCATTTTTTTTAGCAATTGCAAGAGATTTATCAACATTTGATTGATCAAGATTTGCACCTTTTTCTAATAATAATTCAACAATTTTTTTATAACCTTTATCTGCAGCAAGCATAAGAGGGGTATCGCCATCTTTATCAGCCTTATTAACATCAGCACCTTTTTTAACTAAGTATTTTACTACATCTAAATGACCATTTTGTGCAGCAGTCATAAGAGGGGTGATTCCATCTTTATAAGCTTTATTAACATCAGCACCTTTTTTAACTAAGTATTTTACTACATCTAAATGACCTCGAGCTGCAGCAGCAATAAAAGGGGTGTTGCCATGAGTAGTTTTAATAACATCAGCACCTTTTTTAACTAAGTATTTTACTACATCTAAATGACCATGTAAGTATTTTACTACATTTAAATGACCTTGTTGTGCAGCAATATATAGAGGGTTAACGCGATATTTATCAGCCTGATTAACATCAGCACCTTTTTTAACTAAGTATTTTACTACATCTAAATGACCATTTTGTGCAGCAATATGAAGAGGGGTAAAGCCATTATTATCAGCCTTATTAACATCAGCACCTTTTTTAACTAAGCACTCTATTACATTTAAATGACCTTCTTGTACAGCAATATATAGAGGGGTATCGCCAATATTATCAGCCTGATTAACATCAGCACCTTTTTTAACTAAGCACTCTATTATATCTAAACGACCATTTTGTGCAGCAATATATAGAGGGGTAAAGCCATTATTTGTAGCCTGATTAACTTCAATACCTTCTTTTTCAACTAAGTATTTTACTACATCTAAACGACCAGTATATGCAGCAATATGAAGAGGGGTAACGCCATTATTATCAGCCTTATTAACATCAGCACCTTTTTTAACTAAGCACTCTATTACATTTAAAAGACCATATTGTGCAGCAATATAAAGAGGGGTAAAGCCTTTATTATTAGCCTTATTAACATTAGCACCTTTTTTAACTAAGTATTTTACTACATTTAAATGACCATTTTGTGCAGCAAAATAAAGAGCGGTAAAGCCATTATTATCAGCTTTATTTGGATCTGCATCTTTATTTAATGATAGTTGAGTAATTTTTTCATAGCCATAATTTGCAGCAACCATAAGAACAGTTCTTCCTTCTTTATCAGCCTTATTAGGATCTGCACCGTTTTTTAATAATAACTCAACAGTTTTTGCATCACCACTTTTGATTGCGTCAAGAAGAGTATTTGTATTACTAACACCAACAGAAACACTTTTTTTTAATTGTAATGGAGCTTTATAAGGAGTGATTTGTGTAAATCCAGCATCATCTTTTACTGATGGTGAAATGGTATTACTCCCCCTTGTATTAACTCCGGTGCTTTGCGATGGTTGAAAAAGAGAAGTAGTAATAGTTATAATTTTTAATAATGTCGATCTTTCAGGTTTTGTTTTCATATATTAAAATTTATTATTTTATAGCTTCTTATGTGTTAACTTTTATTTTATTGTAATGGCAATATACCATTATCATATATAATAAAAATATTTATCTTATATCATAACATATTTTGCTATCTTGTCAATAAACTAATTGTTTTGGGTCTAGATTTTTTACTATATAGATGTAATTTTATCTAATATATTGCTTTTTTGCTTTATGAATGAAGGATCTTAATTTTATTATTGTTAATTTAAATTGGCTTAAAAGTGGTTAGAAATTTATCTATTTATATTCATTACCCATTTTGCTTGTCAAAATGTCCATATTGTGACTTTAATTCCCACATTGCTGATAAAATAGATTATAAAGACTATATTAATGCTTATTATTTAGAGCTTGAGTCGTTTTTTAATAAAACTAGTAAGAGAAAAATAGTTTCAATTTTTTTTGGCGGAGGGACTCCTTCTTTAATGCCAATTTTAATGGTGAAAGAAATATTGGATAAAATACATAAATTATGGCATGTTGATAATAAATGTGAAATTACAATGGAAGTTAATCCAACTTCATTTGAAGTAGAGAAGTTTAAAGAATTAAAAAAAATTGGAATTAACAGATTATCTGTTGGAATTCAGTCGCTAAATGATCGGGATTTAAAATTTTTGGGTCGAAATCATAATGCAAAAGATTCAATAAAGGCTTTAAATGAGGTGGCTAATATTTATGATAATTTTTCATTTGATTTAATCTATGCTAGACCTGGTCAAGATATTGATCAATGGATTAATGAATTGCGACTTGCTTTATCATTTGCGAGTACTCATTTGTCACTATATCAATTAACAATAGAAAAGGGCACTTCTTTTTATAAAGATTTTAAGGATCAAAAATTTACAATGCCTAGCGATGAATTATCAGCTTTAATGTTTGAAAAAACTAATATTATTATGACAGAGAGTGGATTTATAAATTATGAAATTTCTAATTATGCCAAAAATAGTAAATCATGCCTTCATAATTTATGCTATTGGTTGGGTGGTGATTATATAGGAATTGGTCCTGGTGCTCATTCTAGATTATATTTTGATGATGATCTGTCAAAAAGATATGAAATTATCATGACTTACTTACCTCAAAAATGGCTAAATGATAATTTGAAAAAAGGCAATGCCATTAAAAAGAAAAAGCAAATATTAAAGAGCAATATATTAGAAGAGTTAATTTTAACCTCCCTAAGAACAAATAATGGCTTAAGTAATGATATATTAAAAAATCATAATTTTTTAGATTTAAGAACCATTTTTGATTATCAGAAATTACTAAAAATCAAACAAAATAGCATGATTTCTTTAGAAGATAATTCAATAAAAATAGCAAAAGATTATAGATTTTTAGCTAATTCTGTTATATTTAAAGTGGTTGATGCAATTAATTTTAATGATCTTAAATGATCATTGTTCCAGCACCACTCTCTGTAAAAATCTCCATTAATAATATATTGTCAATATTGCCATTAAGGATATGAGCAAATGAAACTCCAGCATCAAGTGCGGCAATGCATGTTTCAATTTTTGGTATCATGCCACCATTAATAACACCATCACTTATCATTTTTTCTGCAGTAGCTCTGTTAATATGACTAACTAACTCTTTATTTGGAAGCAATACTCCATCAACATCAGATAATATTATTAATTTTGATGCTTGAATTGAAGCTGCAATTGCCCCAGCAACTGTATCTGCATTTATGTTAAAGGTCTCTCCTTTTTCGCCAATGCCTATTGGGGCAATGACTGGTATAAGATCAGAATCTTCAAAAATACCAAATATTTCAGGGTCTATCATATATGGCTCACCTACATAGCCAAGATTTAATATTTTTTCTATATTGGATTCAGGATCTTTTTGAATGCGAGTAACTTTTTTAGCTTTTATTATATTTGCATCCTTACCACTAATGCCAATTGCCTTGCCTCCTGCTTGATTAATTTCATTAACAATCATTTTATTAATCGAGCCAGCAAGCACCATTTCAACAACTTTAACTGTATCTTGATCGGTAATTCTTAGACCATCAACAAATGAAGATTTTATGTCTAATTTGTCAAGCATTTCACAAATTTGCGGGCCACCGCCATGAACTATGATAGGATTAATACCAACTTGTTTGAGCAAAACTATTGTTTTGGCAAAGTTTTTAATGTTAAAATTATTACCCATCGCGCTTCCGCCAAATTTAATGACAAATGTTTCGCCGCTAAATTTTTTCATATAAGGCATTGCCTCGCAAAGAGTCTGAGCTTTAAACTCCCAGCTATCTTTATCTTTGATATCTTGTATTTCAATATCTTTCATATTTTCTTTATTATTAGCATTGTGATCAGAGTCATTATTATTAGATCCGCCACCGAAATTTATGATATTCGACATTAATGAAGTGAAATAGTTTGATTAAAATTATTAATATATAATGATAACTATGTTAGTTTTATACTATAAATCAAGGGGGTTTTTTAAAAAATTGTCAATTTTAATTAAGTCTAAATTGCAATAATCATTTACATATTCAATAAATTGATCATCTGATAAATATGAGTTCTGATTAATTTTAATATTATTAACAATAATTTTGTGAATTTTGAGATTATATTTTTTAATAACTTCTATAGCGCATAATGTTTGACTTAGGGATCCAAGAAAATTTGAAGTTATTAAAATAATTTCTATATCAAGATTGAGAGCTAAATCTTTAAAAGTTTTATTACTATTTATTGGAGACATTATTCCTCCAGCACTTTCTATAAGAAGGTGTTTTTGCGACTTTTTTGCCAAAGTAATATTTTTTTTGCAAAATTGGATCAAATCTTCAAAATTAATGTCTTTTATAGATGCAATGTGAGGGGAAGAAGCTAGTTTAAAGCGCCAAGGGCTAATAATATCGATATTTTTAAGATTATATTCGATATTAAGACTTTTTGCTATTTTATAGATATCATTATTTATATCATCAAAATTAAAGCCACTGATAATGGGTTTTATTACTTTGATATTAGGTAATTTTTGACAAATTTGCTCAACTAAATATGTTTTGCCAATATTAGTGTCAATTGCTGTTATTAACAGATTTTTTTGCATGATGCAATATTATCTAATTTGTGAGAAAGATGAGTAAACTGGTCCAAATACCGCTATTGCAATCCATGCAATCATTCCTCCTAGAATCATAGTTAATATTGGCTGAATTAATGATGTTATTCTTTCGATAGAGTCGTTAATTTCGCGGTCATAAAAGAATTTAATATTTTCTAAAGAGTCTCCCATATTACCACTTTCTTCTCCGACTCTAAACATTCTAACAACAAGATTTGGAAAATAGTTTGCTCTACTAATGGAGTGCGCCAAAGAAAGGCCATCTGATACATCTTGCTGAATTTGGCTAATACTATTTTTAATTGCTCTGTTTTTAATAAGGTCAGAAGATAATGAAAGACACTCAATTACACCAAGACCACTCTTAAAAGTCATGGAAAAGAATTGACAAAATTTGGCAGATTCAATTTTTTTAATAATTGGGCCAAATAGAGGAATTTTAAGTTTAAAATTATCAATAATAATTCCAAGATTTTTAGATGATCTGGATATAATTGAAGATGAAGTCCATAAAAAAGGCACGCCAAATATTATGATATACCAATAATTTCTAAAAAAAGCTGAAAAATTAATTAAAGATGTAGTTGTGGCTGGTAATTCAATATTTTGTACAGCTAAAAATCCGGTAACCTTAGGAATAACAAAAGAAGTCATAACACCTAAAACTATAAACATGACTATTATACCAAAGGTAGGTCCAATTAGTGCTTTAAATGTTTTTCTTTTAATTTCTAGGTTCCATTTAATATCATTTATAATATTGGCAAATGCATCAACAAGATTACCTGTTTTTTCTCCCATTGAGATTAAACCAATATATATTGGTTTAAATTTACTAGGATATCTTGCTAATGTTTGCGAGAATAGATTACCATTTTTGATTGATTCACTAACTTCTTGCATCAAGTCTTTAATGGCAGATGATTCAGTGGTTTCTTTTAAGTCATTAACTGAGTCTAAAATTGAAACCCCAGATTTTTCTAATTGCTCAAGATGGACAAAGATTGAAATTAAGTCTTTTTCATTAATTCCGCTATTAAAGCTAAGTTTAAAATCGCTATCAACTGAGCAGCTAATTAATTCAAGATCTGATTCTGCAAGAGTTGCGACAACATCCGATTGTTTTTCTGCTGTTATTTTACCAGTTTTGTAATTGCCATCACTATCTATAGCTTTGTAGCGATATTGTCTCATTTGTTATTTTTAATCATTTTTTTTAAAATCATCTCTCTTTTTAATTTGGAAAGATGATCAACAAATGTAATGCCATTAATATGATCAACTTCGTGCTGAATGCATTGAGCTGCTAATCCGGTCATATCTTCAATAATTTCTTTGCCATCAATATTAAGATATTTAACTTTGACATTTTCTGGCCTATTAACTTTTGAACTAGCATTTGGAAATGACAGGCAGCCTTCATCATTACAAATGATTATAGATGATGATTCAATAATTTCTGGATTGATAATAAATTTTGGATTTTTATTAGTAATATTATATTTTGTTTCATTAAGATCTTTGGAGTTTTCTATTTTAAAGTCAGTATCCATGACAACTGCGCGAGTTAATACACCAATTTGAACTGCTGCTAGCCCAACTCCTAAGACATTATACATTGTATCAAGCATATCATTCATAAGCTTTTTAAGCTCGCTATCTATTTTAGCAACTTCTTGCGATCTTTGTTTTAATAGTGGGTTTGGTGATAGTACTAGTTTTAAAATTGCCATTTTAATTACAAATTAATTTAATTGCTTTAGAGTACAAAATATGTTCTTTTTCTAAGATTTTATTTTTAATGGATTCAAGATCGTCATCCTTGTTAACCTCAACTTTATGTTGCATTATTATTTTACCATTATCAACTTCTTGATCAACAAAATGTACTGTGCAACCATATTCTTTTGCCTTGGCGTTAAATGCCTCTCTCACAGCATTTGCACCTTTAAAATCTGGTAATAAAGAAGGGTGAATATTGATGATTTTATTTTTCCATTTATTGATAAAGAAAGGCGATAATATTCTCATAAATCCCGCTAGGCAGATAATATCTATATCATATTTTATGATATGATTATGAATGGCTTCTTCGAAAAATTTACGAGAATCTGGCTGATCCTTATATTTATTATGGTCAATGACCTTAATATCGATATTATTATCTTGAGCAAATTTAATTCCTGGGGCATTTGGGTTATTTGAGATAACTAAATTTACCTCAGCAGGAAAATTATCTTCTTTGCAAGAATTTATAATTGATCTCATATTGCTTCCTCTTCCTGAAATCAAGATAGCTAATTTAGTTTTTTTTAATTTATTTTGATCCATTTATTTGAGTCTTTTTTATATGAGTTGATCTGGCAATTATTATCTATGCATGATTTGATATCTTTTTCAAGATGTGAGTCTTTTTCAATAAAGCAGAATAATCTGTCAAATTTTGTTATAAAGTCTTTATTAGCGCTATTAAGTAAAATTAAATGTGAGGATTGATTAATATTTTCTTGATTATTAGTAATGACTATGGGTTGGCGTGTAAAATCGAAATCTTTATCATATATTGTAATATGGGGTAAGAATTTATTTCTGCCATGGCTCCATAATGAGCTATCAAGTTTTGAGATTATTTCTTGATTTGTGCAATATATAATTGCTTTGTGGTTTTCGTCAAGAATTTTAGTTGCCAAAAGAGCTATTGCTGTATAATCAATATTGTCAATGTGATAAAAATTTACTTCCATAATTTATTTTAAGCCGTAATTTATTTCTTAAGATATTGCGCAAATTCATCAAATATATTTTGATACATTTCTCTTTTAAATTCTACAGTAAATTCATCGGTTTTTTTATGATCAACCCATTGCCATTCAGAAAATTCAGGATCTTGTGTAGAGATATTAATATCACAATCATTGCCAATAAAATTTGCCGCGTACCATCTTTGTTTTTGACCTAAATATTTACCGCCCCAAAATTTTTTCTGCAACCTATATGGTAGATTATAATAATAATATTGATTGCTTTTAGCTAGAATGCGGATATTGCTTTTAATTATTCCAGTTTCTTCTTCGACTTCTCTAAATAAAGCTATATCTTCATTTTCTCCAACATCAATCCCGCCCTGAGGCATTTGCCAAGCATTAAATTTGTTATCAATTCTCTTGCCAACGAATATTTGCCTATTTTTGTTAATTAAGACAATTCCAACTCCTTTTCTATATAAGTGATCTGGTATTGTGTCATCAATCTTTTTGTTCATTTATATATATTAGTTTTGTGCTGGAGTTTAAAAAAAATAAAATTAAAATAAAATATCTATGTGATTTAATGTAAAAATATATTTTAACAAAATTTAAGCAAAATTTCAATAATTTCTTTAGTTATTATATTATGTTACTTAATTAGTATATTAGTTAATGTTAAATCAAATGTACAAAAAATCAAATAAATATGTAATTTATGAAATTTATTTCAACTCGTAAAAACTCAGCTGCATTATCATTTAAAGATACTGTGATGCAAGGCCTAGCTCCAGATGGTGGGCTTTATGTGCCCGAATTTTTACCGGAATTTAGTAGTCATGAAATTGCTAAAATGTCAAATATGAACTATCAAGAAATATTCATAAAAGTAACCAGGCATTTTGTTAAGGATGAAATTGGTGATCAGGAATATTTGGATATTGTTGCTAAATCATATGCAAATTTTTCTCACAAGGCAATAGCGCCTTTAAAGCAAATTGATTCTAATCATTTTCTGCTTGAATTATTTCATGGACCTACATTGGCTTTTAAGGATTTTGCTTTGCAATATTTAGGCAATTTATTGGATTATTTTTTGAAAAAAAATAATAAAAAAATTGCTATAATTGGCGCTACTTCTGGTGATACTGGCTCTGCCGCTATTAGTGGTTGCATGAAATGCTCAAATGCTAAAATATTTATTTTACACCCTCATAAAAAAATATCTGATGTTCAGCGCAAGCAGATGACAACTATTATTGCAAATAATGTTTTTAATATTGCCATTGAAGGAAATTTTGATGATGGTCAAAAAATGGTGAAAAAAATGTTTGCTTATGAAGCTAGCGGTTCAGATTTTTTAAAAGATAGGAAGATGGTTGCGATTAATTCGATTAATTTTGCTAGATTAATGGCACAAATTGCTTATTATTTTTACTCTTTTACTAGAATAAGCGATGTTAATAGCAAGGTAACATTTTGTGTTCCAACTGGTAATTTTGGCGACATATATGCTGGATATATGGCTAAAAGAATGGGATTGAACATTAATAAATTAATAATAGCCACTAATTCAAATGATATTTTGCATCGTTTTTTAAAAAATAATGATTATACCCGACATAAAATGATATCAACATTATCTCCTAGTATGAATATACAAGTTTCTAGTAATTTTGAAAGATTGCTTTATGATTATCATAAAAAACATAATAAATGCGATGAGATGAAAAAGCTGATGGAGGATTTTGAAGTTAATGGATCTTTAAAAATTGCAGAATTTATCTTAGAAGATATTCAAAAAGATTTTCTGTCATATAAAATAGATGATAATGACACAAAAAAGGAAATGAAAACCCAGTACCAAAATATTGGAGAGATTATTGACCCTCATAGTGCGATTGGTACTCTGGCATCTTCGAGATATATTGCAAGCGATCAATATAGCAATGAAAAAGTAATCACATTAGCAACTGCTCATCCAGCTAAATTCCCTGAATCAGTTACAAAGGCGGGTCTAAAAAATGCCGCTCTGCCAGAATCATTAATGGATTTAATGACTAAAAAAGAGAAATATGAAGTTTTAAAAAATGATTTAGATATAGTTAAAAATTTTATATCCTCTAAATTATGATAAAATGTTAAAATGTTATGTTTTTTGAGATAATAGCTCCACACATAGGTAATATTAGCTTGTCGCTAATTGCCATTATTGGGCTTATTACTCCTTTTTTGCTGCTATTTTATTATAAAAAAAATACAAAAATAAATAATATTCAAAAAATTAGCTTTAATGCGTCTATATTAATGTTAATATTGGCTTTAATTTGTAAGTTATCGCTAATTTATTCTTTTATTATATCAGATTATTCGGTTAGTAATGTTTATTATAATTCTCATCATTTAAAGCCTTTAATTTATAAAATATCTGGATCATGGGGTAATCATGAAGGATCGATGCTCTTACTTATTTTAATATTATGCTGTTATTGCGTATCTTATAATCTTATCACTAAAAGCGATTTTAATGATAAGATATTAGTCTCATCATCACAAAATATAATAACAGCCCTTTTTGCGCTATATAGCTTTTTATCATCAAATCCATTTGATAGAATTTTTCCAGTAGCTGATAGTGGCTTAGAGCTCAATCCATTATTGCAAGATATAGGTTTGGCTATGCATCCGCCAATGCTTTACATTGGATATCTTGGCTTTTCAATTATATTTTCAATGGCAATTTCGTCACTAATAAGAGAAGAAATTAACAAAAACTATGCTAAAATATGTAAAAATTGGCTATTTTTTTCATGGTCATTTTTAACATTGGGAATTGCCTTGGGATCCTGGTGGGCATATAGAGAATTAGGTTGGGGTGGTTTTTGGTTCTGGGATCCTGTTGAAAATGTTTCATTAATGCCTTGGATTGCGGGATTAATACTAATTCATAGCTTAATAATGCTTGAAAAAAGAAATCAATTCAAGATTTGGAGTGTATTTTTATCAATTTTGAGTTTTATTCTATGCTTGCTTGGTATTTTTTTAGTTAGGTCTGGAGTGTTGACCTCGGTTCATTCTTTTGCCGTAGATTCTGGTCGAGGTTTTTTTATTATTATGTTGCTTTCAATTATAGGGGGAGCTGCCTTTTTTATTATGGCTTTAAAATGGCCAAAAGTTAGCAATATTGAGCAAAAAAATCAGCTACTATCAAAGGGTGGTAGTATTTTAGCTAATAATTACCTTACGGTAATATCGCTATTTGTTGTTATTTTAGGGACTATATATCCGATATTTTCTCAATTATTTTTTAATCAATTTATTTCTATAGGCCCTGACTATTATAATAAAATATTTTCTATTTTAATTATCCCATTTTTGCTATTTTTGGCAATTTCAACAAATTTAAATTATAATAAAAATGGTAGTTTAAATTTTTTTTATAAAAAGAAGAACGTGCTAGCTATACTGATTGCTGCATTATTTACTTACTTAACAAATTTATATGAAATTAAGTCTGATATATTAGTTAAGATAATGGTTTTTTTATCATTTCTAGCTATAATAATGATTATTGCTAATAATTTTAGAAAAAATATTATCTCATCATTATCTCACATAGCTTTTATAGTGATTGTTATTGGAATTATATTGGCAACAAATTTTTCTAAAATTAAAGAAGTCAATCTTAAGGTTGGTCAATCTATAGAAATTGCAAATTATAAAATAAATTTCAACGATATTAAAATATTTCCTGGTAAAAATTATATTGTTAGACAGGGTATTTTTTCGGTATTTAAAAATAATAAAAAATTATTTGAACTCAATCCTGAATTGCGATATTACCCCATTTCAGATCAAACTACAAATGAGGCGGATATAAGATCTAACTTAATAAGTGATTTATATATTGTGATTGGCAATAAGGATGAATTTGAAAATTATGCAGTTAGAATATATTATAAGCCATTTATTTTTTTAATTTGGCTTGGAAGTTTCATTTTATTTATTGCTATAAATTTGTACTTATTATTAAAGATAAATTTTTTTAAGAGATTATTAATATGATGAGATTTTTTTTCTTACTATTTACTATAATTATTATTTTCAATAATTGTTATGCCTTAAATTTATCAGATTTGTGGGTTGGCGAAGCTGCATCTAAAAGAAGGCAATTAGTATCAGTTAAATCTGATGATTTTATGATATCATCAGCTCATCCTTTAGCATCAAGAGCTGGGCAAGAA
>Ga0257114_1000172_pt1 | contig 49932 bp, 57 predicted proteins | sample SI112_10mmetaG_FD_190149 | JGI IMG/M metagenome (GOLD analysis project Ga0257114, IMG submission 190149) | Marine microbial communities from Saanich Inlet, British Columbia, Canada - SI112_10m | ecosystem: Environmental > Aquatic > Marine > Inlet | place: Canada: British Columbia | collected...
GCATTTGAAAATTCTTTTTTATTCATATTTTATAGTTACTCAGCTTCTCCATTTAATTGAACAGCCAATGCTTGGTGTCTGTTCCAGTGGGCCTTTACCAGTTCTAGAAATCAAAAACATTGCTTTAAAAAGGTCGCTTTGATTTGGATTATTTGATGCTTCCCGCCCTCTATCATCAAATCTGCCACGGTATTGTAACTCAAGATTAGCATTATAACCAAAGAAATCAGGTGTACATACCGAGTTGTATTTTTTAGCTACTGATTGATCAGTATCAATGAGGTATGGAAAACCAAAACCGTTCTTTTTTGAAACTACTTTCATGTTATCAAATGAATCATCAGGAAAAGATATAAAATCGTTTGGGTTTATGGCAACACAACCAATCCCCTTCATAGCCAAAACATCAGTTTCTACAACCAATTTTTCCAAAATAACTTTAACATACGGACAATGGTTGCAAATAAACATCACCAGCAATCCTTTAGGGCCAGCACAATTTTCCAGACTCCAGGTTTTATCATCTGTCCCTTTCAGGCTAAAATCATAGGCTTTTTGGTTGAAATCACATACTGGAGTAGATAATTCTGTCATGATAATTAATTGAATAACCTCTAATGTAACCTTATTATATAAATAGTTAGTCTATTTATTTGTTTAATACGAGAATATTGATGATATAATACATCATTTTCAGGCAACTTAGTATCTTATGGCCAATTCAAATTTATCAAAGAGTAAACAAAAAGAGATTAAAGAATTAATCGAAATTGGGAGGAAACAGGGTTATTTAACTGTTTCTGCCATCAATGATTTATTACCAGATAATCTATTTGACACTGACCAGATTGGTCAAATTACGAAATTAATCACCGATCTTAAAATAAAAGTAGTTGAGTCAGCTAAAGATGCTGAGGAAGAAACCACTCTCAATGATGAAGAAGTAACAGATGATGAAGATACGGATATAAGCGAAGAAGAAGCCGTAGAAGTCTTATCTAGTCTAGATGAAGAGTTTGGAAGAACATCAGACCCAGTTAGAATGTACATGCGTGAAATGGGGACAGTGGAATTACTCAATAGAGCTGGAGAAATAGTAATTGCAAAAAAAATTGAAGCAGGTCAAAAATTAATAAATCAAGCAATCCAGAGATTCCCTGAATCAGCATCATTTTTTACACAAGTATTTACTGAAATAGAAGATGAGGAAAAAATAGACTCTCTAATATCTGATTATATTTTAGATATAAAATCAGATGCCTCCGAAGAGTTTAAAACGGAACAGTTGCCACCTAATAGCCCAAATATTCTCAAGCAAGCAGAAGAAAAAGATGGTAAAGAAGTTGAGGTTGCTCAAATAACTGATGATGGTCAGGTAACGGATGATAATGAAGATGAAGAAGAGGAAGTAATAGATAATTCGCCAGATAAAGAATTAGTTATTACCGCAGTGAATGAGATTAATGGTTTATACCTAGAATATAGTACTTACAAAAGTAAAAAAGATGATAGATATAAAGAAATATTTGATTCTATTAGAGATAAAACTTCGTGTTTTAAATTTTCAACTTTGTTTAAAGAAAAGCTTACTTCAAGAATTGAAAGTATCACTGCTTTAATTGCGAAATACGAAAAAGAAATTAGAAAGATTTGTATAGAAACTCTAAAGATACCCAAGAAAGTATTAATAACAAAATTTAAAGATAGTAACTTTAGCAATCTTGAATTTACCGAAGAATACATCAATGAATCTAAAATGGATGATAATGAAAGGGAATTGACTAGAAATCAGCTGAAGAAATTCCAAAAGAAACTTCATGCGATCGAAGAAAATCAAGATGTGTCTATAAATGAAATTAAAATCATAAATAAAGATAGAAGAATTGGTGAAATAAAAGAAAAAAATGCTAAAAAAGAAATGGTTGAAGCTAATTTGAGACTAGTAATTTCTATTGCTAAAAAATATACAAATAGAGGATTGCAGTTCTTAGATTTAATTCAAGAGGGAAATATAGGTTTAATGAAAGCTGTTGATAAATTTGAATATAGAAGGGGTTATAAGTTTTCTACATATGCAACATGGTGGATTAGACAAGCAATTACTAGATCTATTGCTGACCAAGCAAGAACAATAAGAATCCCTGTGCATATGATTGAAACAATAAATAAACTAAATAGAATCCAACGAAAACTGTTACAAGAGAATGGGAAAGAAGCAACACCAGAAGAGTTAGCTGAACATATGGAGATGCCAGAAGATAAGGTGAGAAGAGTCTTAAAAATTGCAAAAGAGCCGATCTCAATGGAATCACCTGTAGGTGATGATGAAGACTCTCATTTAGGTGATTTTATCGAGGATGAACACGCACAAAAACCACTCGATGAAACTATTAATACTGGGCTAGCAGATTCAACAAGAGATATACTTGGGAGTTTGACACCAAGAGAGGCCAAAGTACTGAGGATGAGATTTGGAATTGATATGAATACTGATCATACTCTTGAAGAAGTAGGTAAACAATTTGATGTTACAAGGGAACGCATAAGACAGATAGAAGCAAAAGCATTAAGAAAACTTCGACATCCATCGAGAGCTTATAACTTGAAAAGTTTTTTAGACAATGACTGATAAAGCAATATTTGCAGCTGGATGTTTTTGGGGTATTGAAGATAAGTTTTCTACAGTAAAAGGTGTTGTAGAAACAGAAGTTGGGTATATTGGTGGTAAGACTAAGAATCCAACATATGAGGAAATATGCCGAGGTGACACATTTCATGCCGAAGCAGTTAGAGTTTTTTATAATAAAGAAATAATTACTTATGATCAGCTCTTGGACTTATTTTTTGAAATACATGATCCAACAACGCTGAATAGTCAAGGACCAGATTTTGGCACACAGTATAGGTCAGCAATATTCTGTCAAAATGACTTTGAAATGCTTTCTAGTGAAAATAAAATAAAAGAATTGAATAGAAGCAAATTTAACAATAAGATAGTTACCACAATTGAACTTAATGATGATTTTTGGATAGCTGAAGAATATCATCAAAAGTATTTAAAAAAGAAGAAATTTAATTTTTTTATTAAATAATCGGGCCTGTAGCTCAGTTGGTTAGAGCAGTGGACTCATAATCCATTGGTCGGAGGTTCGAGTCCTCCCGGGCCCATTTTGACCTACTTTTAGGTCCTACACCCCAATAAAATCAACACTTAATTTTTTAAGGAACTGCATTTTGCGTACCATATTGCGTACCATAGATTTTTGGAGTTGATATAATTAAAGAATGCCTGATATAGTCGTATTAATTTGGATTATTGTCGTATTATATTTACTATACGAGTTTGCAATAATTATAAAAAATTTCCTTATAAAAGTTTTAAAGAAGATATTTGGTGACAAAGAAAATAGAGAAATGTTCTTTGGTGCTGTTATATTAATATCTATTTATTATATTTATAATAATTTTGATTTTCCATATGCAAAAGCAGATGTAAAATTGTATGAATGTAACAGCACATTTCCTGAAAACTCAGATTGGGCTTATGGTGACCGTATAATCATGATTGAATTATACAAATTTAAAAATAATCGAGATAAATTAGATGCATATTTTTATTATGATAAAGATTTAGAGTTAAACCTGATTACGATACCTCCAAGAAAATTTAATGCTGCTGACCCATATGCAACTCTTGATAAGGGTATGGTTGCTGTTGAAAAAAATCCAGATTATACACTTAGATTTGACTTCATAGATATACCGCGGAAAACTACTAAAGGATTACACCTTCATAACTCATTATTCAACACCACCTTTAAGTATAAATGTAAATATGTTTCTAACTATACTAAATGGGCTGATAAGCGTTTTGGTAAACCTATCTGATTTGTGTACCATATAATGTACCATAGACATTTGTTAATCGTAGAGCCCAACAAACTCAACAATGTTTACAAGATGTGGGTTCTTCCCGGGCCCAAGCAAAAATTTGACAATCTAAAAGTCTATAATTAAAATGCATGTATGAGTAATTGTACGCATTCACACGAAAAAGCCTTTTCTTGGTTACCAACAACCTTGATACATAATGAGCATAAACATGAGTGTAGCTGTGTTAAATGTTACCTGAACGAGATTGTTGCTACTGCTAAAATAGAATTTGTTTGGATGTCTGAATACATTGCCTTATTTACAATTTTTGAAGCTGAATCTGATAAACTGAAAAAATGCTCTTTCTGTAGTTCTATTACTACTAGGTCTCCGCCTTTATATAAATAAATACTTGTTCAACAATTAATTTATAAAGGAGACTCAAATGTCTAAACACATTTTTTTAGTTTCTCTATTATTTGTATGTATTAATAATGTATCAGCAGAAGAGTTAAGTGACATTAGCGTGTCATCATCTGAATTTACTAATTCAATCAATGAAAGTAAATATCCATTATATATCATCCCAAATGAGGAGATAAACAGTAATAAAAGTATTGGAGATAATCTAAAGAGACTACCCGGGTTATCTAATGCAGATTATGGTGCAGCAGTTGGTCAGCCTGTAATAAGAAGTTTGACTGGTAATAGAACCAGATTACTTTCAAACAGTATGATTATAAATGATCTCAGTAGTTTAAGTGGTGATCATATAAACAATATTGATTTGAATAATATTTCTTATATAGAAGTATTAAGAGGTCCTTCATCTATATTTAATAGAGGTGGAACTACTGGTGGTATCATTAATGTCATCTCAGATTTAATAAGTGAAAGAAAGTATAATAATGAGCTTGTTAAATACGACTATACCTCAGTTAACAATGGTTATGGCCATAATATTTTATTTAAGAAACATATGCATAACATTAATATGTACTTTTCTATTAATACTAAACATTTAGATAACTATAGCCTTCCTCGTGCAACTCTTTTTGAAGAACGTGCAGAAAAATCTACATTATCTAACTCTGATTATAAAAACCAGAACACTAGTTTTGGTTTATCCTTTCCTAGAGAATGGGGCTATTTTGGACTATCTTTTGAAAATGCTGATGGTATATATGGAATTCCATATCATGCTGAAGAAGAGGACGCCCATGAAGAGGAAGAGCATAGGTTGTTTACAAGGACTGAAACAGAAACCTATACTTTTAAGGGAAGTTTCAAATCAGTTCCATTTTTTAATTCTATTAATTATTCATATAGAAATTCAAACTCTTTTTTGAAAGAGCATGAAGAAGATGGGACGGCATCTTTGGATAGCAATAGCAATACATTTGTATTTAAATTTAATTTAGATGATGACTCATATGAGAAAAGATTACTCCTTCAGTATAATCATACTAAATCACCAATGACTGGAGCTTATCTTCCAACTTCTGAGGCATATGAAAGGTCTATTGCCTATTTCCTGAGAACAAAAAATAAACCTTATGAAATAGATTTTTCTACGAGGTATGATTCTAATTCTAGAGATAACAATAATCAAAGATATGGAGATACATCTTTAAGTTTTGGTACAAGTTTTGCTAGCAAACTAGGAGAATCTTTCTATTATACTCTTAATTATACGCATGTATCCAGAAGTCCGACCATAGCAGAATTATTTGCAAATGGTGTGCATGGTGCAACGTCAAGATTTGAGCGTGGAAATAATAAATTGAATAGAGAAGTTTCAAGAAATATCGAATTGAACATGCAATACAGTCTAAATGATATTGATATGAGTCTAAACTTATATAGAAATAGCATTAATGATTATATTTTTTTACAAGATGAAACAACGACTACAAGTGGTAAAACTGATGCATCTTGGAACCAGAATAATGCAGTAATGCAAGGATATGAAATATCATTGTCTAGCACATATTCGATAGGCGATGGCAATCTCTTGGTAACATTAAGTAGAGATGATATCTCAGGTATATTTGATGATAATACATATATACCCAGAATATCTCCTGCTAAAAATATATTATCTTTAAAGTATGAAAATACTACAAATGATACATTTTATGCAGATATTGTCTATGCAGAATCTCAGGGTGATATGTCATCAATTGAGACAAAGACAAATTCGTATGTTGATCTTGATTTAGGTTACTCTAAGAAATTTATTTATAATTCAAATCAGGACGTAATTATAAATATTTATGGGAATAATCTATTAAATCAAGCAATTAGAAACCATACATCACTGGTGAAAGATCATGTTCCAATGCCAAGTGCTAATTATGGAATTGATTTATCAATGATATATAAATTCTAATAAAAATAATATTTAACTGAGTAATGTGATATTAATATCATATACCAAAATAAGAATGAGCCATGAGTTTATCGACTCATGGCTTTATTACCAATATATGCTTATATATTAATAATAATATCTATAAAGAAAATTGATATAATATAATTATGACTTTATCAAAAACATTAAAAGTAATTATAAAGATTTTTTTTACTAGCATTCTATTCCCGATAAAATATTTAGTGAAGAAGGGAAATATAATAGTTCTTAGCGGGCCAGATTCTTATTCATATTGTGATAATTGCAGACACTTATATGAACATCTATCGACCGATAAATCTATAAGAGTCTATTGGTATACAGATAGTACTGCTGTAAAGAAACATCTCAAATCAATTAATCATTTATATATTAGCAAAACTAATATATTAAGACTGATAATTATTCTATTACGAACGAAGATTATGATTAATTCAGGAACTTCTTATATAAATTTATTCGGTATTATAGATAATCCATTTACATACAAGATATGTACTAATCATGGTTCTGGTCCAAAATTAGAAGCAGAAATCATGACCTCAAAACTTTTAAAAGCGCTTAAAAAATTTGATTATCTTAATTATCCATCAATATATACTGTAAATAAGCTTGGCAAAGAGCTCTATAAGCTGCCTAAAAACAAAATTATATCTCTTGGTTATCCAAGATGTGATGGATATTTCGATTCCAATCTTATTTCGAATAGTTCTAAGGATAAATATATTTTAAAATCTATTTTAAAAGATGACTTTGATATAAAATCAAAATATATATTTTACACTCCAACATGGAGAAAAAATAATAACACTTTTCCGCTTTTAGGGATGCAAGGCTTTAATTATGAAAAATTTAATAAATGGTTAGATGATAGAAATATTTATTTTTTGTTTACATCGCATTTAAATATAACTATGAAAGGAGTCAATAACAGCTACAAAAGGATTAAAATGATCGATAGAGGTCATCATCATTTGTTAGACACAAATAGCTTAATGATGGAGATTGATATTCTTCTTAATGATTACTCAACAACCTCTGTTGATATCTCTATCTTAAATAAACCACAAATATTTTTTTTCCCAAATGGAAATATATACTCTGAGCCTGATAACCCTGATAAAATCAAATCAGGAATTCTATTTTTAGATTATTATAGGAATCTAATTCCTGGCGATGAAGTTTTTAATTATACTGATTTTGTTGAAAAGCTCGGTAATATTATTGCTAATACAAATGAGTATTTATCTAAGCATAAAGATAGTTCAGATAAATTACTTGAAAGATATTTATATAAAAAACCAACATATGCAGGGGAAAATTTTAAAAGATTTATTCATGACCTTATGAGATAATTGTCTGGACTATTATATAACTATATATTAATATACTTGTATACTCCTCCGTACGATAAGAGCTAGCAGAAATGCTAGCTTTTTACTTTAAAAACAGTCCCAACCTTAATCTCAAATGCATTGACATTGCTTTCTGTGTTTACACCAAATAACACAGAAATAGCACGTATGGTGTTGCCATGAGATACGACAAGGATATTACCGGATTTAGGCAGATCATCGATAAATGGCTTAACTCTAATGCTTACATCTTTAAGGCTTTCACCATTAGGAGGACTTGTCTCCCAACCTCTTCGAGCCGCATAATAATTATCTACACCTTCTGACAATTTTACTTCTTCTTTATTCAAGGCTGACCAGTCACCATAGCTTCTTTCTTTAAGCCTATCATCTATTATGATTTCGTTATTATCAGCAAGTATTTGTGCGGTTGACAAAGCTCTTTTTAATGGTGAAGAATAAATATTATCGAATATAATCCCATATAGTTCTTCTTTTAAATCATGCGCTTTATGTATTCCATGTTGAGTTAATTCAGGATCATGCCAACCTGTAAAAAGTTTCTTTTTGTTATATTCTGATTGAGCATGTCTTGCAAACCATATAGTTCTTGCCATAGTTAATTATCATCCTTTTTTTCATTACCATTATCTATGTCATCATATAAAATGACATCACTGCTGCGATTTTTTATTAGAATTTTCGCAAAGATAATTCCAACTTCAAATAACAACCAAATTGGGATTGCCAATAATGTTTGTGAAATAACATCCGGCGGCGTTAATAACATCCCTATTATGAATGCACCCACAATAACATAAGGTCTCTTTTTAGACAAACTCATGGGAGTACTAACATTAGTTAAAACTAGTAATACAGTAATAACTGGTACTTCAAATGCAAAACCAAATGCAAAAAAAAGAGTGATGACAAAATCTAAATATCTGCTTATATCTGTCATAACAGCAATTCCATCAGGAGCTATGCTTATAAAAAAAGCAAATATTAATGGAAATACAACAAAATATGCAAATGCTGCTCCTAAATAAAATAATATGCTACTAGATATAAGAATAGGTAATACAAGTTTTCTTTCTTTCTCATATAGCCCTGGAGCTGTAAACATCCATAGATGATAAAGTAAAAATGGAATAGATATAAATATAGATAGAATCATTACCAATTTGAATGGAATAAAAAAAGGTGATGCAACATCAATTGCTATCATGTTACTACCTTCTGGTAATCTTGATATCAAAGGTTCTGCTAGTTGCGTATATATTACATCTGAGAATGGGAAAAGTATTATAAAAAATATGAGTACAAAAAGTAAACATTTTGAGATTCTAGTTTTTAATTCTTGAAAATGAGGGACCAAAGATTTAAAAGAATTATTTATCTCATCTCTTGAACCCATTATTTATTTTTATCCTCTTTCTTGTCATCGATTTCCTTTTTTAACCTATCCATAGAAGATTGCTGGTCATCTAATAGCTTATTAATCTCATTAGTTGGCTCCTCAGTCTCACGCTGTATAGAATCTTTTAGTTCAAAGAAATACCTTTGGAACTTTCCAAACCATTTTCCAAAATAACCTGCTATTGCTGGGAGTCTTTCTGGTCCAACAACAAACAAGAGTAGTAAAAAAATTAAAAATAATTCCCAGAATCCTATATCAAACATAGGGCTTACTTGCTATCTTCTTTTGCAGATGATTTTGTTGAGACAGTTTTGTTTTTAGAATCATCTTCTCTTGAAGACTTTTTAAAACTTTTAATTGCTGAGCCTAAATCTGCCCCAACATTTCTTAGTTTTTTAGTTCCAAATAAAACAACAACTATAATTAATATTAATAATATTGACCATGGTGATATACCGCTTAACATTTTTTATACCTCATTTATTTCTTAACCTTTTTTCTTCTAATCCTGACAGACCAAATCTACTTTCAAGCTCCTTTAGGATATCATCTGATGATATTTCATTCAAAGTTAATGATACTAATATATGAAACCACAAATCTGCTGCTTCATGTATAATATGTTCGCGACCAGAATTTTTAACAGCATCAATATATTCATTCGCTTCTTCTATTATCTTTGCATCTATTGCCTCATTACCCTTATTATATAGCTGTGAGACATAAGATGCGTCAGACATATTAACTTTTCTATCGTTTAATACATCTTCTAGCTTCTTAAGTATATTTGCTTTAGTATCAACCATATTACTAGGTTAGCATGAATTATTAATTTCTTACTAAAACTCCATGTTTTTTCATATATTCTTTCGCCTCTTGAATAGAATGTATAGAATAATGAAATATGCTTGCAGCTAGTACAGCATCAGCTTTACCTATTAAAACTGCATCTTTGAGATGTTCCAAGGTACCTGCTCCTCCTGATGCTATAACTGGGATAGTCACTTCTTTTGCAATAAGATTCAAAAGCTCAAGATCAAAGCCATTTTTAGTACCATCTCTATCCATGCTTGTTAATAAAATCTCACCTGCTCCTCTGTCAGATAATTCTTTTGCCCACTTGAAAGCATCTATCCCTGTTGGATTTCTACCTCCATGCGTATAAACAGACCAAGAACCTTTGTTCTCTGTTTTGACATCTATAGCTGCAACTATACATTGTCTTCCAATTTTATCTGTGACTTGATTAATTAAGGTTGGATTTTTTACAGCAGCACTATTAATTGCAACTTTATCTGCACCTGCACTTAATAGGTTTAGCACATCATTATAGTTTGAAACACCACCCCCAACAGTCAGAGGTATAAAAACTTCAGAGGCTACTTTTTCGACTGTTTCAATTATAGTCGTTCTGCCTTCATGAGTAGCTGTAATATCCAAGAAAGCAATTTCATCAGCTCCCTCTGCATCATATCGCTTAGCGACTTCAACTGGATCTCCGGCGTCAACAATATTTATGAAATTAGTCCCCTTGACAACACGTCCATTATCAACATCTAGACATGGTATTATTCGCTTATATAAAGACATTATTGTTTGCCTGATATTTCAATTGCTTCTTTAAGACTAATCTTATTTTCATATAAGGCTTTACCTATAATTACGCCTGATATTTTATTCTCATTCATGTCTGAGAGTTGTTTTATATCATCTATCGAGGTTACCCCTCCAGATGCAATTAAAGGAATGTTTGAAAATCTCAATAGATTGGATATTTCTGGAAAATTCATTCCATTAAGCATTCCATCCTTGTTTATATCTGTAAAAACTATTTCTCTAATGTTATGACTTTCCAAGACTTTGATAAAACTTTGTAGAGTGAAATTAGATTTATTATTCCAACCATGAACTGCTAGATTGCCATCTTTAATTGCTAGGTCTACTATCAGCCTTGATTTAATAGTTGTTGGTATTTTATCTAGAAAATCTGGGTCCGATACAATACGTGTCCCAATAATAATTTTGTTAATTCCGATATTGAGATACTTTTCCATAGTCTCAATATCTCTAATGCCTCCGCCAATCTGAATATAGGTTTTAGGGTAAGTCTCTCTAATTTCGGCAATAGCATCATAATTAATAGTTTTGCCTGATTTAGCCCCATCTAGATCTACTATATGCAGGTTATCAGAACCTTCATCAATCCATTTTTTTGCTACCTCTAAAGGGTTATCATAATAATGCGTTACTTTTGCATAATCACCTTTAGCGAGTCTCACGCATTTCCCATCCTTAATATCAATGGCAGGCAATATTTTCATTGGACCTCTCCATCCCATAGAATAAAGTTCTCCAACATCTTGAGTCCTATTTTAGAACTTTTTTCAGGATGAAATTGAACGGCAACGATATTATCCCTAAAAAGTCCTGATGCAAATGTAGTCCCGTAAGTAGTGGTTGATAGTATATTTTCATTATTAATAGGTTGTACATAATAACTATGTACAAAATAAAAAAATGAATTATTAGGAATATTAGCCCAAAGAGGGTGTCTATATTTTTGGTCTATCTTATTCCATCCCATATGCGGAACTTTAATACTTGATTTAACCTTATTTTTTAAACTTAAAACATCACCGCCCAAGATATTTAAACATTCAGCACCATCATTTTCATCACTATGTGTCATTAATACTTGTAAACCCATACATATTCCAAGAAAAGGTTTTTGTACAATTATTTTTTTAAATTCTACAATGTCTAGATTATTTTTTATATTGCTCATACATTCTGCTGCTGCTCCTTGCCCAGGGAAAACTATATGAGTACAATTCAATATATCTTTGATAGAGTTTGTAACCTTAACTTTTGAATTTTTATCTATGACTTTCTTTAGTGCTTTAAATACACTATGTACATTGCCCATGCCATAATCAATGATTGCAATATCTGCCATTAGATTAATTCTTTTGTAGACGGAATTTTGTCTGATTGCCTAGGGTCTATTGTAACAGCCATTTTTAAAGCTTTCCCAAATGCTTTAAAAATTGTTTCTGCTATGTGATGTGAATTACCACCTCTCAAATTATCTATATGGATAGTTGCTTTTGCATGATTTACAAAACCATGAAAAAATTCTTGCAACAGATCTATATCAAATTCTCCAACACGTGACCTTGGAAATGTTGCATTGAATTCTAAACCGGGTCTGCCTGAAAAATCTAATACAACTCTTGATAAGGATTCGTCTAATGGTACATATGCTGAACCAAATCTAGTTATACCTATTTTATTTCCAAGAGCTTTGTCTAGAGCTTGACCAAGTACTATACCTATGTCTTCAACTGTATGATGAGCATCTATTTCTAAGTCACCTTTAGCTGCAATTGTTAAGTCAAACATGCCATGTCGCGCAACTTGCTCCAACATGTGTTCTAAGAAAGGCAAATCAGCTTTAATCGATGAAACTCCCTGGCCATCTAGATTTATCTCAGCATTTATTTTTGTTTCCTTAGTTATTCTTTCTATTTTTGCAATACGATTTTTCATATGATATCTATAACATATTATAAAGATTTAAGCCATGAATTTACTATATTGACTAAAGAATTACTATGATCTAAATAATTATGGTCAGAATTATCAATTTGAATATTTTGAGATTTTGTTTCAAGATTTTTTTTTATTTTCTTATTAAAAACTAAAGAATGATCCTTCACAGAGTCATGGTCATTTTCACCATAAATATTGAGAATTGGCATGTTAATTATCTCATAGTCAATTATATCATCTAAAAACTGATTTTTATCTATTGCTCCAGCACCTATTAATACTAACCCTGATATATTTGAGAAATCTTTCGTATTGTTTATCCAAGAGGTTAACATGTGAGTTCCACAACTATGCGCAATTATAATAAGTTTATCTGATGCTATAAATTCTACTGCCGAAGATATTCTTGAGTTCGAATAGTTAAATATTTTTTTATAGTCATAATAAGTCTTGCCTTTGTCTAAGACAGGAAGCTGTAGAGAATAAGTATTAATTTTCTGATTGGAAAATCTTGTTCTAAGTGGTTCAATAACATTTGGCTCAGTGGGATATAGTCCTCTCCCATGTAATAATAAAATTGAATATTTTGACTCATCATATTCATTAACAACTATATTAAACTCCTTCTCTAAATTAGATGAAAGATTTATTACATCTCCATCAATAATATACTCTATAATTTGTTCATTTATATTTGTTTCACGTTCTTTACTTGGGATAATATCCGCATATAAATCTAATGCAATAAAGATTATTAAGAAGGGAATAAAAATAATTTTAAGATATGAGCGCATCAGGGTCAGAAAATATTTCAATAACTTTATTTGTAATACCAGTCTCTAATAAAGAATGGCCAGCATCATTAATAATATTAAGTGTGGAACCAATGTAAACTTCATGAAGGTCATATGCTTGATTCAGAGGACAAACAATATCATATCTTCCATGTATAATATGACATTTTATATCTAAAATATTATTAATATTCTTTAAGATTTGATTTTCTTCTATAAAACAATGGTTAAAAAAATAATGAGTCTCAATTTTAGAAAGTGATTCAGAGCAGTCAGAAAAGTTATTTATAACATTTTTAGATGGTAGCAAGGTTGAGCACATTCCTTCCCACTCTGCCCACTTTTTACAAAAGAAAAGGCTCTCTTTTTGATTTGAGCCATGAATTCTATTATAAAATGCTTTTAAAATATTGTCTCTTTCAGAATGAGGAATATTTGAGATAAAGTTATCCCAATAATCTGGATAGATTTCATCTGCACCCTTTTGATAAAACCAGTTTATATCTAACTCTCTGCATAAGAAAATACCACGCAGAACTAGAGAGAAAACTAAATCAGGATATTTTTGAGCAAATAATAACCCTAGAGTTGACCCCCAAGAACCACCATATACTATAGTCTTTTTAATCTTGAGATGATTCAGTATTTTCTTGATATCCTCAATTAAGTCTTGAGATGTGTTATTAATAATAGAAGCAAAGGGTATGGATTTTCCTGACCCACGCTGATCAAATAGGATTATTCTATAAACTTCTGGATTAAAAAATCGTCTATATATTTCACCAGTTCCAGCTCCTGGTCCTCCATGTAAAAAAATCACAGGTATCCCTTTAGGATTTCCGGACTGCTCAATATATAACTGATGGGTTTCATCAACAGATAAATATTCAGTTTTGAATTCTTTTATTTTAGGAAATAAACTCATTCTACTAATTATAGAGAATATTAAATAAAGTTAATAGTGCATCATTGATAATTATAATAATTACTAATATGGATATTTCTTTTCACTAGGTCTAGTTTGAAATAACCTAAGACTCCACATATATTGTTCAAGATCACGAGAAATTATTTCTTCCAAAGCACTATTAATTATCTTAGCATCTTCAAGCGGGTTATTTGACGGTAAGTTATGTAATGGTTTCCCAATATATGTTATATATTTTTTTGATACTGGACAATAATGATTAATGCATGGGAAAACTTTTGCGTTAGATAGTGATGATATTTTACTTATAGAGATTAATGTTGATTTTTTTTCATCAAAGAAGTTTTGAAAAACAGAGTTTTCTCTGCCAAGATCTTCATCAGCCAGATAATAGAAAACAGTTCCACTTTTTAACGCCTTAATAACTTTTCTGAAAGGGAAATTATCTCTAGGATATACAACAACATTATCTGATATTTTACTTCTTGAACTCCCAACAAACCAATTTAACAGTTTATTTCTAAATGGCTTATACATGCTTATAATCGGGTACTTTGATAATGATCGCCCTCCAAAGTCTAGGGATACTGAATGTGCCGCCAATAATATTACGCCTTTATTTTTAGATAGCTCATCTTCAATATAATCCTTATTAATAACTTCACAGCTTTTTTGTAAAGATTGATTACTTCTCCACCATAGTAATGGTAAATCTATAAATGCTTGACCTAAATATCTGAAATAAGATTTACAAATATTATTGATATATTTTTTTGATTTATTCTTGAAGCATAGGGTTAAGTTAGTAATCACTATATTTTTTCTTTTATTATTACTATGCATTATGAGTATTCCAGTAATACTGCCTAATATTTTTCTAAATTTATGTGGCATAAAGGTCAAGAAAAAAGAAAGGAGTATGAGTAACCATGTAAACCAATAATTAGGAAGTAAATATAACAGCGTAAAAGACTCAGCATTATTCTGACTTAAACCCAAAGGATTATTCTTAGAAAGAAATGGTTTAGAGCGGTGTTCCATAATAATACTAATACTTCCAGAAATAAGGTGTTAATACAATTAGAAGCGTAAAGATTTCCAGCCTACCTAATATCATTGCGAAAGATAATACATACTTAGAAAATATGTTTATAGTTCCATAATTTAGAACAGCATCGCCGAGAGCTGGTCCAAGATTATTTATACAAGATGCTACAGCAGAAAATGATGTAATCATATCTAGGCCAGATAAAAGGAGCAAGAAGGATAATGCCAAATAAGACAAAATATAAAAGATAAAGAAATTATATAATGTTGAAGATATTTTATCATTCACCGGAGAGTGATTTATTCGTATTGGAATTTCAGCTGTTGGATGTAAAATCTTAAGTAATTCTCTTTTTAGTAACTTAAAAAGTAATACCACTCTGAGAACTTTTAACCCACCACCAGTTGATCCAGCGCAGGCACCAATAAAACTTATTGCAATAAGCATTGATACTACGAATGATGGCCAAGTGTAATATGTAGCACTTGTAAATCCTGATGTCGTAATAAATGAAACAGATTGAAATAGAACTTGCCTTATAGTTAACTCCTTATAATCTGTTAAAACTCCATAAAAAAATAATGTTGTTAATACAAATAAAATAATAAACATATAAGAGTTAAACTCGGTATCCTTTAAATAAGTCTTTATGTCTTTTGTTTTAATCGCCATAAAATGCAAAATAAAATTTAGAGCAGAAATAAGCATAAAAAATATACATATCAACTCTATAAGACTACTATTAAAATATCCAATACTTAGGTTATGTGTTGAGAACCCACCAATAGCAATTGTCGAAAAACTATGCGCAATAGCATCGAATAAAGTCATTCCTGCCAAATAGTATGCAAATGCACATATTACTGTTAAACCAAGATAAATTGCCCATAAACTTTTTGCTGTCTCTGCAATTCTAGGTGTGATTTTATTATCTTTAATGGGTCCAGTAGACTCTGCTTTATATAAATGCATTCCACCAACGCCAAGCATGGGTAAAATTGCTAGAGCCAATATAACGATTCCCATTCCGCCTAACCACTGTAACTCTTGCCTATAAATTAAAAGTGATGGTGACAAAATATCAATATTCTCAATAACTGTTGCTCCGGTGGTTGTCCAGCCAGATATTGACTCAAAAAAAGCATCTGCAAAACCAAAGGATAGTTGTTTATCAAACATGAAGGGTATAGAACCAAAGAGGCTTAGTACTAGCCAGAATGCTACAACTATAAGAAACCCCTCTTTAGTTTTAATATCACTTCTAGAACGATTGTTAGGGAAATACAAAATTATTCCAAATAATAAAATTATAATAAATGAATATATAAAAGTTATAACATTTCCATCATCATATAATAGTGAGACAGTAATTGGTATTACAAGCATTAAACTAAAAAGAATAAGCATTATCCCTATAATTTTTGAAATTAGAGAATAATTCATTTTCTAGAAAAAACCCACGCTAACTTGAAACATTTTTTCAATTTTAGATATATCTTTTTTATCTAAAACAAATATTATCACATGATCATCTGTCTCTATAACCAAATCATCATTGGCCAGCATGACAACATCTTTTCTAACAATAGCCCCAATCACAACATCAGCAGGTAATTTCAATTGTGATATCTTTTTACCAACTAACTTGGATGTATTTTCATCACCATGAACTATAATTTCCATTGCCTCAGCATCACCTGCAGCAAGTTGATGAACGTTTAAAATGTCACTTGTTCTGACAGATGCTAATAACGAACCAATAGTTACATCTTCTGGAGAAACAACAATGTCTATTTCTTTAGACACAAGGTTTCTATATGAAGATTTATTTACAATAGCTATTGTTCTTTTAGCGCCCATATCCTTTGCAAGCTTTGCTGATAATATATTCATTTGATCATTATTTGTAACAGCACAAAAATAATCGACATCATCAATATTTTCATTGGTGAGTAATGTTTCATCAGCTATATCATTATTTAATACTACTGCAGATGTTAATGCTTGTGCAGCTTGTTTAGCAGTATGCTTATCTTTTTCAATTAATTTTAAATTATAAATAGTTTCTAATTTTTTAGCTAACGAGAGCCCAACTCTCCCTGCGCCCGCAATCATAACATTATGAGGTTTTTCTGCTGTTTTCCTTAATTCACTCATGAATCGCATATTTTTTTCTGTAGCAAGAAAGTATACATCATCGCCCGGCAGAATTACTGTGTCACCAGTAGGAATCATGTGTTTTTTATTCCTATAAATAGTAACTACCTTAACATCAACATTAGGCATATGTTTTCTAAACTCTGATAACTTCTTACCAGATAATGGTCCTTCTGTTAAAACTGTTACAGCTACAACTTGTACTAAACCAGAAGAGAATTGAAAAACTTGAAAAGCACCAGGGTGGTCTAATATATTTTTTACATATTCTGTTATTAATATGTTTGGGCTTATTACTTCATTAATTGAAAAATGTGTTTTATCAAAACCTTCTTCGACTCTTAGATATTCATTTGCTCTTAATCTAGAAATTCTTTTTGGTACATTGTAAAGTGATTTAGCAATATGACATGCTGCCATATTAACTTCATCACTACCAGTCACTGCAATAACCATGTCACAGTTTTCGACATCTGCTAGTTTTTGAACCGAAGGATAAGATGCAAGACCATGAATTGTCTTGATATCCATTTTTTCTTGGAGACCAGATAAGACATCCTTATCATAATCAACAAGCGTAATGTCATTACCGTCATCTGAAAGTATTTTGGCTACTGATGAACCAACCTGACCACCACCAAAGACTATGATTTTTTTCATTTCTTTTACTAGGTTATTTTTACGAGTTTATTCTACACCATCTTAGGCTAATTATAATAGATATATACACATTATTTACCTAAATACTGCTTGATTTTATGGACAAAAGAGCTATTAGAGTTAAATAGATCTCTTGCTGTGATTACTTTTTTACCTGGTAGTTGTAATTTCTCAATACTTACGGCACCATCACCTGCAACAATACATAACTCATCTCGATTAAATTTAATTATTGACCCTGGAGAATCACTTCCATTATATTCTACAGCAGTTCCTTTCCATATTTTTAATCTAACTTCAAATAATTCAGTTTCTGCAACAGGCCATCCAGTTAGAGCCTTAATATTACGTATGATTTGTTCTGCAGAATCATGCCAATTGATTATTGCTTCACTTTTCTGTATTTTTTTTGCATAGCTTGCATTTAAATTTTTTTGATCAATAAAGTTTGATGCTTTCAAATTCAATTCAATAGCGTCTTCAAGCTTATTTATTGCAATCTGAGTAAGTTTATCCTGCAATGCTAACGAATCATCTGTATCCTTAATTTGATACTCGTGTGAAGATATAATTGCGCCTGTATCTAGTGACTCATCTACTTTGAAAAATGTAACCCCTGTCTTTGAATCACCATTTTGTAAAGCTCTTTGTATAGGAGCTGCGCCTCTCCATTTTGGTAATATAGAACAATGGATATTTATAACTCCATACTTTGGTAATGCTATTATTTCACTTGGCAGTATTTTCCCATAAGCATATATGATATATAAGTCAGCGTTATATGATTGTAGTATGTCAAACAATTTTATGTCAGAAAGATCTTCCGGATACAAAGTATTTATATTTTTACTTTCACCAAACAATCCCACGGGGGTTTTTGCTACTCTATTATTCTTAAAATTTTGAGTAATTACCGCTTGAACAATATTTGTACTAGATAATAGTGATTCTAAAACTCTACATGAATATGAGGGGCTACCAAAAAATATAATCTTCAATTTATTGTACCCAGGCCATCATATTGAGTAAGGAACTTTTTTCCTAACAGATGCCACTCCTTGAGATTCTTGTTTCTTGAGTTTTTTGGCTATTCTGTCTCTCTTGATATCAGATATATAATCAACAAATAATTTTCCATCAAGATGGTCAATCTCATGTTGAATGCAAACTGCAAGAAGTCCTTCTGCGCTATCCTCATGCTTCAAACCATTTATGTCAAAAAAACTATATTTTATTTGATTAAATCTATCTACTGGCTCATAAAATCCCGGTACTGACAAGCAGCCTTCATCAAACTTAATTTCTTCTTCTTTTGATATAATTACGGGATTAACAAGAATTAAAGGCTGATTTCTATCTTCGCTTATATCTATAACAATCAATCTTATTTGAATATCAACTTGAACTGCAGCCAATCCTATACCTTTAGATTCATACATTGTATGAAGCATGTTCATTGCAATTATATTAAGATTATCGTCATATATAGCAACGTTTTGGCCTTTTTTTCTTAATCTATTATCTGGGTAATGTAATATGTTTAGTAACTTCATAACTAAAGATTCTCGAAAATAGTTGTAAATGTAATCATTTTAATAGTATAAAGTAAAAAATATATATTAATAAGAGTTAGAGTTAAAAATGAAAAATTTGTTAATAGTAGAATCACCCACAAAAGTGAAATCAATACAAAAGTTTCTTGGCAATGACTATAAAGTTGTAGCATCTGTCGGCCATGTGAGGGACTTAATGTCTAGCTCAAGAAAAGGCATCGACGTAGAAAACAATTATTCACCTAAATGGAGTATATCGAAAGATAAGAAAGATATAATAAATGATATCAAAAAATACTCTAAAGATGCAGATACAGTATACTTTGCAACTGACCCTGACAGGGAAGGAGAAGCAATTTCAAAACATATATATGATATTTTAGATAAAGCAAAACTTTTAAAAGGGAAGAAGGCTTACAGGGTTGCATTTAATGAGATTACGGAAAACGCAGTAACAACAGCTCTAGAAAATCCAAGACAAATATCTGACAACCTCTGGAACGCCTATTTAGCAAGAAGGACATTAGACTACCTTATGGGCTATGATATAACAGAGTTTTTATGGAAAAAAGTCAGTAGACTAGCAAGGGGGGGAAGAGTACAGAGTCCTGCTTTAAGACTCATAGTTGAAAAAGAAAATGAAATAAGTGCATTTGACCCAGTCGAGTATTGGGTCAGCTCATTAGTTGCCTGCAGTAAAGATGATTGTATTGATTTAGATCTAGTATCAATTGATGGAGAGAAAATAAAGAAAGGAAACATTACAGTATTGTGAATGAGAACGATGCGAATAAAATAAAAAAAGAATTAAATAAATTTAAGACTATTAAGATAGATAATATTAAAACTTCTGAAAGAAAATTGAAACCTCGGGCACCATTTACAACTGCTTCTCTCCAACAAGCAGCATATTCAACATTGAGTTTTTCTGTTAAGCAGACATCGGCAATTGCTCAAAGATTATACCAGGGAATGCCATTAGGTGATAAAGAGACGGTCGGTTTAATATCGTATATGAGAACAGATTCTACTAATTTATCTGATGAATGCCTTAAAGATATATCTAGTTATCTAAGCAAGAATCATAAAGAGTTTGAGTCAAAAGAGACAAGAAAATATTCAAAAAAAGTAAAAAATGCTCAAGAAGCACATGAAGCAATAAGGCCGACATCAATATTTAACACCCCTATGAAGGTTAAGAAATACCTTGATGATGCAGATTTTAAATTGTATGAGTTAATCTGGAAACGAACAGTTGCATCCCAAATGATAGATGCCACCTATAAGCAAGTTGGAATAGAGTTTATTTTAGGAGAAAAATTTTTATATAAATATAGTGGTTCTTTCTTAAAAGATAATGGGTTTAAAGAAATATATGACTTATCTGAAAATGATGAGAAAGAAAAAATAAATAAAAGGATACTAGATGATTTAAAAAAAGGTGATGAACTTTCAATTAAAGAGATTAATGTTGACCAAAAATTTACTCAACCGCCGGCTAGATATAACCAGGCCAGCTTAATTCAAGCTCTCGAAGAACTTGGTATAGGACGCCCATCGACTTATGTTACGATAATATCAAAAATACTTGAGAGTAACTATGTAGATCCTGAAGCAAGTAATTTCCAACCTACTGCATTAGCTAAAGTTGTATGTGACACGCTTACCAAGCACTTCAGTAATGATTTAGTAGATTTTGACTTCACAGCAAAGCTAGAAGATAACCTAGATAAAATTGCAAATGGTGACCAAGACCCTATGACATGTATCAAATCTACTTATGAACCTTTTAGGGTTAATCTCGAAGATAAATTAGTCACTGTAGATATATCAGAAACAAGGGAATTAAAAAATTTAGGTATTCATCCTGAAACAGGAAGACCTGTGACAGTTAGGCTAACAAAATATGGTCCAACTATTCAGATGGGAACCAAAGAAGATGAAGAAAAACCTAAATGGGCTGCACTTACCTATGAACAGAAAAAAAACATTGACTCTATTACTATGGATGATGCGATTAGAATGTTTGGATTGCCCGAAAAAATTGGGATATTTAAAGAAGAAGATATTTTAATAAACATAGGTCCGTTTGGACCATATCTAAAATGTGGTAAAACCAATGTATCTGTTAGAGGAAGGGATATATTCAGTATTGAAGAAAAAGAAGCTATTGAATTAATCGAAGAAAAAATAGAGGCTGATGCAAATGCAAATATAAATTTCTTCGAAGACTCGGGAATAAAAGTATTGAATGGTCGCTTTGGACCCTACATAACTAATGGGAAAGTAAATGCTAAAATACCAAAAGATATTGAGCCTAAAGATCTGGATGAGGAAACATGTATTGAAATGATAAAAAATGCTCCAAAAAAGAAATTTAGAAGGAAATTTAGAGCTAGAAAAAAATGATAGTTGGTTCTCCAGAGAATGCTGTTGAGTTACTTAGTGCTGGACATGTTATAGGCTATCCAACAGAAGCAGTGTTCGGGTTAGGTTGTGACCCATGGAACAAAAAAGCTGTAACGAAAATAGCTAATATTAAAAAAAGACATATAGGAAAACCTTTTCTTTTAGTGGCATCTAATATAAATCAGTTAACAAATCTTATAGACACAGATATTGTCACCGAAAAAGCAAAATTAAGTTGGCCTGGGCATACTACTTGGTTGATTCCATCAAAAAAAAATGTGCCTGTTTGGTTGCTAGATGAAGAAACAAAACTAATAGGCATAAGAGTTTCAGATCATCCTGTGATTAAAAGAATATGTAATGGCTTTAATGGTCCTATAATATCAACTAGTGCTAATCTCAGTGGAGAAGTAAATATTAAGGACCAACACATTTTTATATCTAAATTTGAGAATAAAGTGGATTATCTAGTAGAAGGAAATATAGGTAATCATGACAATCCAAGTGTAATAATTAATATGGAAACTAATGAGAATATAAGATAATGAAAAAATCTAATGACTTTGTAGAGATAGAATCACTCTTCAAGAAATTACAAAAAACTATTATTAATGGCTTTATGTCATTAGATACAAAAGTAGATATTAAAAAAACAAACTGGAAATATAAGTCTGGTGGAGGTGGTCTAAGTTGTGAATTTATAGATGGTAAAGTAATCGAAAAAGGAATGATTAACTTTTCATCAATTGAAGGACTTGTTTTGCCAAATAGTGCATTAGCAAAAAAAATAAAAGGTAATGTAAAAAAATTTCATGCCACAGGTGTCTCTATTGTAATTCATCCTGAAAATCCATTTGTGCCATGCTCACATTTTAATATAAGATATTTTGAAACTGATAGTAAATCAAAAAAAAATTGGTGGTTCGGTGGCGGTTTTGACCTGACTCCATATTTTGTATATCCAAAAGACGTATCATTATGGCATGATTCGGCCAGACAAATTTGTGATAATTATAGCGCTTCTTATTATAAAGATTTTAGCAAACAGTGTGATGAATATTTTTTTAATAAACATAGAAATGAAAAAAGGGGTGTCGGTGGTCTCTTTTTTGATAACCTAAATAATCGGGAAAAAGATTTTCATAAGAACTTTGTTCTAGATACAGGAAAAACATACTTACAAACTTATTCGCAAATAATTAAAAAACGCAAAAATAAAAAATATAATAAAATACATAAGACTTTTCAACAAATAAGACGTGGTCGTTACGTGGAATTCAATTTAGTTTATGACAGAGGTACTTTATTTGGATTACAATCTGGTGGGAGAGCAGAGTCTATACTGATGTCAATGCCTCCTAGTGTAATATGGACTGGCAAAAAAAATATTGAATTAGCTAAGTTTGAAAAAAACTTAAAAAAATATTTGTGAAGGCTATTTTATAACAAACTATCCAAGAGCTCACAGTTTTTTATAATTTCATCCTCTTTAAGGTTAACTATTGCTGTAGTTAGACGAGAAACACAGTTCATCTTGCCCGCATCATTTCTAATATCTATATTCCATACATGAACAGATCTACCTAAGCTTGCAACAGTAGTCTTACCTGTAACGTAGCCGCTCGATACAGGTCTAACATGATTTGCGTTTATTTCTAGGCCTACAGCTTTCTGCTTTCTCATGTCTATGCACATATTTGACGCGATACTGCCAAGAGCTTCTGCAAGTACACAGGATGCTCCGCCATGCAAAATACCCCTGGATTGTCTTGTATGATCTTCAACTGGCATTTTAGCAACTATATAATCCTCGCCTAACTCAGTGAATTCAATGCCTAAATGTTTATTTAAGTTATTATTTCTTAGAGAAATTACATGCTCTAAAGTAAATTTTTCATGCCAAATAGCCATATAACCTCCATTGTTATAATTGTAGATAGATTAATATAGCATCTTCTCTTAAAATAAAAAGTGTTAGACTAGTAAAATGAAAAAAAATTTTCCAAATATAAGATTAAGAAGGCTACGTAACAATAGTCCGATCAGAAACCTAATTAGGGAGAATATATTGTCCCCGCATGATTTAATACAACCAATTTTTATAATAGAAGGAAAAAATAAAACTGAAAAAATTAAATCAATGCCTGGGATACTGAGAATGAGCATAGATGTTGCAATAAAAGAGATAAAACTTTTGAAAAAACTTGGTATTCAGGGAGTAGCTTTATTCCCATCAATTGAAAAGAAATATAAAAATAATGCAGGTACTGAATCATTTAATGAAGATGGGTTAATGCAAAGGGCAATTAGGAGTATTAAAAAAACAATTAGCAATGTGGCAATTATAAGCGATATTGCTTTAGACCCCTATACTGATCATGGTCAAGATGGAATTCTTGGTAATAACAAACAAATCTTAAATGACGAAACCATAGAAGTGTTAGTTAAGCAATCACTTAGTCATGCTGAATGTGGTGTAGATATTATTGCTCCATCAGATATGATGGATGGTAGGATAAGAGCCATTAGAAAATCACTAGAAAAAAATAAATTCTTTGATACAAAGATTTTATCTTACTCAGCAAAATATTCATCAAACTTTTATGGTCCTTTCAGAGATGCTGTAGGCTCGGTTAAAAATTTAGGAGAATCCAATAAAGATACATATCAAATGGATTTTTCAAATAAAAAAGATGCCGTCCGAGAAGTAGAAATGGATATTTCTGAAGGCGCGGATATCATAATGGTAAAGCCAGGTCTTCCTTACCTAGATATCGTCTCTAAAATAAATGATAAGTTTAATATTCCCATCTTTATTTATCAGGTTAGTGGAGAGTATGCAATGATCAAAGCAGCTGCAAAGAATAAATGCTTAGATGAAAAGAAAGCTGTCTTAGAAACTCTTATTTGCATGAAAAGGTCTGGTGCGAATGCTATTATTACTTACTATGCAAAGGATGTTCTGCAATGGATGAAGTAAAAAAATTTACTGTTATAGGGAACCCAGTTGGACATAGTCTTTCTCCAATAATACATAAAGAATTTGCTAAACAGCAAGGAATCAGCATTCAGTACAAAATGATTGAACCAGAGTCAGAAGGTCATTTTGAAACACATACGCAAAGTTTTTTTTCTAAAAAAGGTTATGGTGCTAATATTACTATACCATTCAAAGAATTAGCGTTTGATTTTGCAAATGATCATGATTTATCTGCTATTGAGTGCCAATGTGCAAATACTTTGATATCTAAAGATGGAAAAATTAAGGCTTATAATACAGATGGGGAAGGATTTATAAAGGACCTCCAAAATAAAAATATATCTATTATAGACAGAGAAATATTAGTCTTAGGAGCGGGAGGTTCTGCAAGTAGTATTATTAATTCTCTCAGCAAAGTCAGCATAAAAAAAATTGATATCCTAAGTAGAACTCAACAAAAAGTAGATAAATTGATAGACAAATATAAAACTTATTCAAATATCGATAGTTATGAAAAAAATAAACAATATGATTTGATCATTAATACTACGCCTGTTAGTTTAATGAATGATGAGATAAAATTTCCTGAAGATATCTTTAAGTCTTCTAGTATTGCTTATGATTTATTTTATTCTAAGTCCACAACGCATTTTCAAACCTGGTCTAAAAATAACAATGCTTTGGAGGCATATAATGGCCTAGGGATGCTTATAGAGCAAGCAGCATTATCTTATAAGATATGGAATGACTTTGAACCCAATACTAAAGGAGTCGAAAAAATATTAGGTTTTTGATTATAAATAACTATTCTTTAAATCAACATATCCTGCTGCTGAATATTTTAAAAATTCCAACTCTTTGTCTGATAGTTTTCTTAACTTTTTTGCGGGACTGCCTACATAAAGGTATCCGCTCTCCATAATCTTCCCAGGTCCTACTAAAGCTCCAGCAGCAATCATACATTCAGATTTTATAATCGCTCCGTCTAGAATAATACTTCCCATGCCAACGAGTACAGTATTTTCTATTGTACATGCATGAATAATTGCTGAATGTCCTATCGTCACATCATTACCAATAGCTAATGGATATCCATCTTTACAGAATTTTCCAGCATGTGTGACATGTAAAATAGAACCATCTTGCACATTAGTTCTTTCACCAATAGTAATACTATTAATGTCTCCTCTTGCTACAGCCTGTGGCCATAATGCGCTATCTTTACCTATTTTTACATTTCCTATTACTGTTGCTTGCTCATCAATATAAGCGCTGGAATGAATATTGGGTTTTTTGTTATTGAAGCTTCTAATCATTGTCTATTCCTTTTCATAAACTTAACATATATTATAGTCATAAAATTACAAAGGTAGGATAAATATATGAATGAAAAATTTGGAATGAAAATCGGTGAGTCTTTAGTTGCGGGTGGTCCTGCTGGAACTGCGGCAGAGCCAGAGGTCGTAATTGGTGAACTTGACGGACCATTTGGTACTGCTTTTGCTAATTTAATGGGAAATCAATCAAAAGGGCACTCCAAGGTGCTAGCAATAATGAATACAGATATAATGGTTAAGCCTGCAACACTTATGGTCAGCAAGGTAACTGTTAAGGAAAATAGGTATACAAATATTTTAATGGGCACTGTCCAGGCTGCTATTGCAAATGGCGTGCTAGATTCTGTAAGGAATGGAGATATACCTAAGGAAAAAGCCAATGAACTTGGAGTAATTGTGTCAGTTTGGCTAAACCCATCTGTTGCTACTGATGACAAACTTGATCATAAAATTCTTTTTGATATTCATAGGAAGGCAACTAGCCAGGCAATCAATAAGGCAATGAACAATAAGCCTGACATAGACTGGTTGCTTGACAATCAAGAGTCTATAATTCATAAATATTTTCAAATGGGATTAGATGGAAAGATTTAAATTATATCTTCAATTAATGAGGGTAGATAAACCAATTGGTTTTTTCTTGTTGATGTGGCCAGTAATATGGGCGTTTATCGTGTCCACGCAAGGCAACCCTAATATTATATATTTAATAATATTTGCTGTTGGCATTGTCGCAACAAGATCAGCTGGGTGTATTATCAATGACTATTTTGATCAAGACTTTGATATTAAAGTAGAAAGGACAAAAAATAGAGTTCTTGCCTCTAAAAAAGTCTCTAATCAAGAAGCACTAATTTTATTTGGATTTCTCATTAGCATATGCTTTATATTATTACTAATGTTGGGTTTTAAAATTATACTGCTAACAGTTTTTTCACTTGCGTTATTAATATTATATCCTCTAACCAAACGCTATTTTAAGGTACCGCAACTAATTCTAGGGATGGCTTTTGGCTCGAGCATACCAATGGTTTTTGTACTAGAGAAAGGTTTCATAGACTCTAATTGCATACTTTTATATATTTTGACGATAATTTGGGCCATTGTTTATGACACTTATTATGCAATGGCAGATAAAGATGATGATAAAAAGATTGGGATAAAATCATCTGCTATATTTTTTGGTAAGAATGACATAGCTTATTCACTAAATTTACATTTTGTTGTTATAATCGGATTCATACTCCTAGGACTGATGAATTCATATACTTTTATATACTACTTATTTGTGGGAATATCTGTTTTATGCATAATCTACCAAAATATTTTAGTTAGATCCAGGAAACCTTATCAGTGCATATCAGCTTTCGAAAATAATAATATCTTTGGATTAATAATAACTTTTGGTCTAATATTTAACTATATTTAAATAATATGAAAGATCTTAATATTAAAAATGACTGGACAGTTCTTGAGTTGCAGAACCTGTATGATTTGCCTTTCAATGATTTGTTATGGAAATCTCATGAACTACACAGAAAATATCATAATCCTAATGAAATCCAAATATCGACACTAATGTCTATAAAAACAGGTGGTTGCCCAGAAGACTGCAAATATTGTTCTCAAAGCATACGTTATGATACTGATATAAATCTAGAAAAGACATTACCATTGATAGATATTATCAAGCAAGCCAAGGATGCAAAAGAAAGTGGTGCAACAAGATTCTGCATGGGTGCTGCTTGGAGAAATCTAACTCAGAGCAATTTGAAAAAAGTCAAAGAAATGGTTAAAGAAGTGAAAAGCTTAGGGCTAGAAACATGCGTCACACTAGGAATGCTATCGGATACCCAAGCACAAGAACTCAAAGAGGTTGGTCTAGATTATTATAATCACAACCTAGATACATCAGAAGAGTATTATAAAAAAGTTGTTACAACACGAACGTATCAAGATAGGCTTGACACACTTCAACATGTTAGGGATGCTGGCGTAAAGGTTTGTAGCGGAGGAATTTTAGGGTTAGGTGAAGGAAATATAGACAGGATAAAGCTTATACAAGTTTTAGCAAATCTAAACGATCACCCTGAATCTGTCCCAATAAATAGGTTAGTAAAAGTTGAGGGGACTCCATATTTTGATAACTTTGAGGTAGATGAATTTGATTTCATAAGGGTTATAGCTCTAGCTAGAATAGCTATGCCGAAATCATATGTAAGACTATCAGCAGGTCGCGATACAATGAATGAGCAAATGCAAGCATTATGTTTTTTTGCAGGTGCCAATTCAATTTTTTATGGTGAAGAATTACTGACAACAAAAAACTCAACGATAGCCCATGATAGAGAACTGCTCAAAAAACTAAAAATTAATACAATGAGAGATTCTACTGATGTAGATGTCGATAAGAAAACAAAGAAATTAAAAGATATACCAGTCAGTATTAATAACACCCAAAAACCATATGCATAATAAGTGTCAGATTTCAAAAAAATAATATCAAATTTAAAAAAATCAAAAAACTATAGGCGCAGGATACCTGTAGAATCGCCACAAGATACAGTCATACAGGTTTCGGGAAAAGTATTCAATAATTTCTCTAGTAATAATTATTTAAATCTTTCGAATAATAGAAAATTAAAAGCAAAATTAAAAAATAATATAAATAATTATGGCATTGGTTCAGGCGCTTCTCCGCTAATCAGTGGCTATAGTAAAGCCCATGAAAATCTTGAAAAACGAATAACCGAGTTACTAGGTTTTGAGTCTACGCTAGTTACAAATTCTGGATACTTAACAAATGTTGGTCTTATCAATGCAATATCAGAAAACGGTGTAAGTGTTTTTCAAGACAAAGGTAATCATAACTCTATTATTGAAAGCTCTAGGCTATCTAACACTAAGCTCATAAGATATAAACATTTAGACTATAATGACCTTGAGCTAAAGATTAAAAAAGATAAATCAATAGTAAAGATTATTTTTACAGATACTATATTTAGTATGACTGGAGAAAAAGCAGACTTATCAAAAATATCAGCAATTGCAAAAAAAAATAAATCTTTATTATTTGTAGATGATGCACATGGTTTTGGAGTTATCAGAGGTAATGATAAAAAATTTCCTAGCTCTATAAATGACCTAAATTTAAACAAAATAAAAATAGATGCATATGTTGGAACTTTTGGTAAAGCAGTAGGTACGTTTGGTGCATTTGTAAGTAGCTCTAGAGAATTAGTTGATATACTTGTACAACGATCCAAACCATATATTTATTCTACAGCAGTACCCCCTGCAATAGTTCAAACAACACTGGATAGTATTAATATGATAATGGATGATAAAAAAATAATAGAGAATCTATATCATAATATTACATATTTTAAAAAGCTTGTACGTGAGTTTAAGATTAATATAAATTATTCTGATACACCAATTCAAACTATAACCATTGGAAACCCAAAAGATGTAATGAAGATTTATAAAAAAGCAAAAGAGTCAAATATCCTCATACAAGGCATAAGATATCCAACTGTTCCAAAAAATCATGACCTTATTAGAATTAATTTAACTAGCGGTCACACCAAAAAACAAATACAATCATTAGTAGAATTTTTACATAAAATCTAATAAATGATTTTTAAGATTGATTAAGATGAATATATTATCTAACAAAAATGTTTTACTGGGTATCACGGGAAGTATTGCTGCATATAAAGCAGCTGATATTGCTAGTCGATTAAAAAAAGAAGGCTGTAATGTTAAAGTTGTTATGACAAAAAGTTCTGAGCTATTCATAACTGAGACTACATTAGAGTCTCTCTCTGGCAATAAAGTAATTTTAGAGGATGAAGAATCAAATGCCCTATCAAACTTTGCACATCTAGATCTTGCTAAATGGGCTGATATTATATTGATAGCGCCATGCACTGCAAATTTTATGAACAAGATTGCAAATGGGCATGGTGACGGTTTATTGTCTACAATATGTCTAGCATTTACTAAATCCTTATTTATTGCACCTGCAATGAATCCTGATATGTGGAATAACAAAATTACACAAGCCAGTATTGAAAAACTTGATGCTGCAGAAATAAAAATGATAGGCCCAAATTATGGGAGCCATGCATGTGGCGACATTGGCTATGGCAGAATGACTCATCCTGAAGAAATAATAGAAAAAATCAAAGATAATAGCAAAACATCCCAGCTATCTGGATGCAAAATTCTTATAACTGCAGGTCCCACTAGAGAGCCTATAGACCCAGTAAGATTTATGAGTAACTATAGTTCTGGAAAAATGGGATATGAAATGGCTATCGCAGCTAAATCAAAAGGTGCTAGTGTTGAATTAATATCTGGGCCAGTAACCTTAAAACCAATTCCTGACATAAAAACTACTTATGTAGAAACATCATCAGAAATGTATGATGTTGTAAAAAGTAAAGTAGATCATTATGATATTTTTATTTCTACAGCCGCTATTGCTGATTATAAACCTGCAAATTATTCTGATATAAAGTATAAAAAAGATGAAAATAATATATTTATAGAGTTCACAAGAGGGATTGATATATTGCAAACAATATCTAAAAAGTATGAAAATCTATTCACTGTAGGTTTTGCTGCTGAAACTAATAGTTTAAGTGAAAATACAAAAGATAAATTGCAGAAAAAAAATCTTGATGTAATAGTAGGTAATATTGCAAATCATGAATTAAAGTTAGGTTTTGAGTCTGACTATAATGAAGTAATAATATTATCAAATACAGGTTCAGAAAATATTAGTCTTGATAAAAAATCAAATATAGCTGCTAGGATTTTAGATTTTATTGCCAAGGAATATTCAAGTAAATTAGAGTTGATTAAAAAAGATGTTAAATAAAGTTCAAATTAAAATCTTAGATGAAAAACTTAGAGACCTACCATCTTTTTCTACTGGAGGTTCTGCTGGTCTTGACCTAAGAGCATCAATTACAAGTGATCTGATTTTGAAGTCTAATAAGACAGAACTTATTGCTACTGGTGTTGCTATATTTATAGATGATAATTCTCATGCAGCTTTGATATTACCCAGATCAGGTCTAGGACATAAACATGGGATAGTCTTGGGAAATCTAGTAGGGTTGATTGACTCGGATTATCAAGGACAGCTATATGTCTCCTGCTGGAATCGAAGTGACGCAGAATTTATAATAAAACCTTATGATAGAATCGCACAATTATTATTTATATCAGTCGATAGGCCACAGTTTGAAATAGTACAAGGTTTTAATGAGTCAGAAAGAGGCGAAGATGGCTTTGGATCCTCCGGTAAGCAATAAAATTGGATATTTCAAAAGATATATTTAGAGCTTATGATATTCGTGGCCGATATCCAGAAGAAATTAATGAAGAACTATATGTCCTTCTAGGTAAAGCATTAGGTACAAAGATATTACTAAACTCAAAAGATAAAAAAGTTAGTGTGTGTATGGATGGGAGAACGTCCGGACAATCTTTAAAGACTAGTTTAATAGAGGGAATCCTTGCTACTGGCGTAGATGTAATAGATATTGGAATGCTGCCTACTCCTATTTTAAATTTTTCATTATATAGTCTTGGTATTAATAATGGTTTAATGATCACTGGAAGTCATAATCCAAAAGATTATAACGGTATAAAAATGATTATTAATGGAGTAACACTTTTTGATGAATATATTTTAGAACTTTATGAATTGATAATTTCAAAAGATTTCAAGTATGCCGGTAAACATGGAAATATTATAATTAATGATAATATCCTTGATTCATATATTGATAAAATTACAAGAAGCGTTAATGTGAATTTTAAAGATGTTGTTTCAATTGATTGCGGAAATGGTGTTACGGGTGCTGTTGTTAAAAAGATTTTCTCTACACTAAAAGTTAATACACGAATTATAAATGAGGATGTTGATGGAAATTTCCCAAACCATCCTCCAGATACTTCAAATGAGGAAAACCTGCTCCAATTAAAAAACGAAATTAAGAAAAATCGATCCCGCATTGGCTTTGCATATGATGGTGACGGAGATAGAATCGTTGTACTGAAGAACAATGGAGATGTAATTTGGCCAGACCAACTAATGATACTATTTAGTAGAAATATCCTCAGAGACAATAAAAATGCAAAAATTGTTTACGACATCAAATGCACCAAATATCTTGAGGAAGAGATTCTTAAAAATGATGGAATTCCCGTCCTTTCTAGAACGGGTCATTCATTTATAAAAAAAGCGATGATTAATCAAAAAGCACTATTAGGCGGTGAGATGAGTGGTCATATATTTTTTGCTGATAAATGGGATGGCTTCGATGATGGTATATATGCTTCAATAAGATTATTAGAAATGCTATCTGACCATGAAACCTATGAAGAAATACTTAACGATTTACCAATATCTGTAACTACGCCAGAAATCAATATACCATTTTCTGGAAATAATCATTTTACTTTCATGAAATTATTTGCAAAACTAACCAAATTCGATAATGCTAGTATTATTGATATTGATGGCTTAAAGATAATATATCCTGATGGCTGGGCTCTAATAAGGTGCTCGAATACTTCATCTAACTTAGTATTAAGATTTGAAGCAGATAATAAGAATGTTTTGAGCAGAATTCAAAGCGTAGTGAAAAAAAATATACTGATGGTTGATAAAAACATAAAGATACCTTTCTGAGGGAATATGAAAAAAGAAGAAGTAATATATAGAAGTGATAAGAAAAATTCGCCTACTATAGCTAAAATATTAATTGAAGCTCTGCCATATATTCAGCAATTATCAGGCAAAGTGATTGTTATAAAGTTTGGCGGACATGCAATGACTGATGAAACTCTTAAAAATAACTTTGCAAGGGATGTCGTTTTGTTAAAACAAGTAGGCCTTCATCCTGTGATAATACATGGTGGCGGGCCACAAATAACATCATATCTAAAAAAACTTGGTATTGAGTCAGACTTTGCTGATGGAATGAGAATTACTGACCCTGAGTCTATACATATAATAGAAATGGTCTTAGGCGGTCTCATAAATAAAGAAATAGTTAGTTGCATTTCCTCGCATGGAGGTAAAGCTGTTGGTTTGTCTGGTAAAGATGGCGGTTTGATTAGAGCTAAAAAAGTGATTGGACAAGGTAAGTTTAAAAATATTGACTTTAAAAATACTGGGACTGTACAAAGTATTGATCCCGAAGTAGTTAGTCTACTAGATGGATCCCCTTTTATACCGGTTATTGCCCCCATTGGAATAGGTGATGATGGTACAACATATAATATTAATGCTGATATAGTTGCAGGCAAGATAGCTTATATACTTCAAGCGCGTAAATATTTAATGCTTACGAATACAACTGGAATTCTTGATGGTGATGATAATTTAATTAAATCTATAAATGCAGTGAAAGTTAAAGAATTAATTAAAGACAACATAATATCTGATGGAATGTTACCTAAAGTGGAGTCGGCGTTAGAAGCTGTTTCATCTGGAGTTGAACATGTTCAGATAATTGATGGAACGGTTGATCATGCTGTTTTGTTAGAACTATTCACAGATGCTGGTATAGGAACAATGATTAGAAGGCTATAATTTGTTAGAGCAAATTAGCTTACTATTGATATCGCTTATTTCAAATATATTTTCAGCATTTTCTGGCGGGGGTGCTGGAGTAATTCAGTTACCTGCAATACTATTATTATTTAATATTCCTTTTATAGATGCGCTAGCTATACATAAAATAGCAACTGTTGCATTGGGAATTGGGGCAACAAGTAAATTCTCAAAAATAATTAATTTTGAAAAAGAATTAGTTAGTAAATTATTATTAATAGGCCTCCCTGGTGTTTACATTGGGGCTCAAATGATATCAATCATAGATGACAAAATAGCTAGATTGCTCTTAGGCGGACTAATAATTACTATTAGTTTATATTCTTATAAGAAAAAGAACTATGGGGAAAATGAATATAAATATCCTAATACTATTATTAATAATCTAATAGGGTATACATTAGTATTTTTTACAGGTTTCTTGAATGGTTCTCTATCAGCAGGAACAGGTTTAGTCTTTACTATAATATTAATATCCTGTTATGGCATGAACTATAGAAAAGCTATTGCATATACATTGATAATTGTTGGAATCTTTTATAATGCTATGGGTGCCATTACTTTAGGATTATTAGCTCAAATACAATGGCTGCTTTTACCGGCTCTTATTATTGGCTCATTAATGGGTGGGTATTTGGGAGCAAAAATTTCACTATCAAAGAGTAATAGAACAATTAAAAATTTCTATCAGATTATAACTATAATAGTAGGTATAAGCTTGATTTTGTAATAACTAACCTTTATATATTTTCATATATTTAATCATTGAATTCAGTTCAACAGCCATCATCTTTTCACTTGTAAGGAACTCAATGATGTCATCAAGCGTTATTATTGAAAATACAGGAATGCTGTATTTGGATGAAATTTCAAGAGATGCTTTCTCATTTGCGCCACGCTCCATTCTATCAAAAGCTACCAGGACTGTTGAGGGTGTAGCATTATTATTTGATAAGAGATCTATTGACTCAATTATAGATTTACCTGATGAAATAACATCATCAACAATGAGTGCTCTGCCTTTTGGTTGAGAACCAACAAATATACCGGACTCTCCATGTTTTTTGATTTCTTTTCTATTAAAACAGAATGGTTTAATAATATTATGAGCATTATATAAACTGTTACTAATAGATGTCGCTAAAGTTATACCTTTGTAGGCTGGCCCAAATATAAAATCATATTCAATATTATTATTAATTATAGACTCTGAATAAAAATTAGCTAACTTTGCAAGCAATTCGCCTGTATTACATAAACCAGTATTGAAGAAATAAGGGCTTTCTCTACCAGAATTAAGAGAAAAATTACCAAAACGAAGTATTTGATGCTCTAATGTAAACTCTATAAATTGTTTTTTAAGTTTGTTCATTAATATTGTGAGTAGTTATCATATATTTTAACATAGTGTAAATAAAGAGTATGAAAGTTTTAACATTAAATGTATGCGGCATTAGGGCTAGCCAGAAAAAAGGATTGTTCCGTTGGCTGAAGAAAATAAAGCCTGATTTAATATGCTTACAAGAAGTCAGGGCCTTAAAAGAACAAATTAGCACTGATGATTTTGAAATAGATGGGTATATGAGGCATATGGCAGTTGCTGATAAAAAAGGGTACAGCGGCGTCTGTATATATTGTAAAGAATCGCCAAAATCTGTAAATATTAACTTTGGATCTAAACTATTTACAAGTGAAGGTAGATTCATAGAATTAGAGCTAGAAAAACTAGATATTATTTCTATATATTTCCCATCAGGGTCATCTGGGGAAACAAGGCAAAAGCTAAAATATCAATTTATGTCAAAATTTGAATCATATTTAAAAAAAATACAAAAAAAAGTCAAGCCAATATTAATTTGTGGTGACTGGAACATAGCACATAAGGAAATTGATATTAAAAACTGGAAGGCTAATCAAAAAAATTCTGGTTTCCTACCTGATGAGAGAAAATGGATTGACAAAATACTAAATCATTATGGATGCATTGATACGTTTAGGTCTATAAATAAAGATCCGCACCACTATACATGGTGGTCTAATAGGGGTAGAGCATGGGATAATAATGTAGGATGGAGGATAGATTATCAAATGCTGTCATCACCAAAGAAAATTAAAATATTATCAGCTGACATTTATAAAAAAGAAAGATTTTCAGACCATAGCCCTCTAATAATAGATTATGATATGTAATATGTTAAAAAATATTTCACCATATTTAGAAAAAAAAATATTGATAACATTGTCAATGGGCTTTGTATCTGGTGTTCCGTTGCTATTAACAATTACATTATTACAAGCATGGCTCACAGATGAAGGGGTTACAAAATCTACCATAGGTTTATTTGCACTAGTTGGTCTCCCATATTCTTTGAAATTTCTATGGGCTCCATTATTTGATTACTTTACTATTTCTAGATTAGGCCGAAGGCGTGGTTGGTTATTATTGACCCAAGTATTATTAATAATATCGATTATTGCCCTTGGAATGGGCAACCCTAGTATGAATGCGTGGAATGTAGCGCTATTAGCTACACTTGTAGCAATATCATCAGCATCCCAAGATATCGTAATAGATGCATATAGGCGAGAATCACTGACAGATGAAGAGCAGACAATTGGTGCATCTGCATATGTTTTGGGTTACAGAATTGGTGCTTTAGCTGCAGGTGCAGGTGGTTTAATTTTAGCTGATCATATGTCTTATCAAATGGTATATGCACTAATGTCAATAGTGATGTTATATGGTATATTTATTACACTAATTGCGGATGAGCCAAAACGTTATTATCAACCATCTGGATTTATTTCAGCTGTTTATAATCCATTCGTAGAATTTTTCAATAGATATGTTTCTATAAATATAGCTTCTGATAGATTAATAAATTTAAAGACCAGAACTAAAATTGCAAGGCGTCAGATTTTAGGAAATGTATTGCTTGTACCAGTCCTAATTTTAGTATTTATTCTCTTATATAAAATTGGTGACACAATGGCGCACTCTTTAAGCACTAATTTTTATCTAGATATTGGTTTTACAAAAACAGAGATTGGGGCTGTAGTTAAATTTTTTGGATTAATTGCCACATTAATAGGTGCTTTCTTAGGCGGCTTAATATCTTTAAGGATAGGACTATATAAATCATTGATAATATTTGGAGTTTTTCAAGCTTTAGCTACTCTTGGTTTCTCCGTGCTAGCATTTGTTGGCAATAATATTTATTTACTTATGACTATTGTCTCATTAGAAAATTTAGCTGCAGGAATGGGTTATACAGCATATTTGGCTTTTATAGCTAACATGACAAGTAAAAAATTTACTGCCACACAATTTGCTCTAATGACAGCATTGATGTCTTTACCTAGAACTCTTTTCTCATCATACTCAGGTTTTCTTGTTGAAATGTTAGACTGGGAATTATATTTTATTTTCTGTTCACTAATTGCTTTTCCTGCTTTAATAATACTTGTAAAATTAAGAAGGAGAATAAATATATGAATTTGTTTAATACTGCAGATATCTGTGATGAAACTGATGATATGCAGATTGTAGATCCAATTTTTAAAGCATATGGTAATAATAAAAAGTTTAGCGGGAAGATAAGAACAGTAATAGCCATTGAAGACAATTCATATGTCAAAAAATTAGTAGATGAAAAGGTAAGCGGAGATGTAATGGTTATTGATGGCGGAGGGTCGTTAAAATGTGCTCTTTTGGGAGACAATTTAGCAATGAAAGCATTTGAAAATGGATGGTCAGGTTTTGTGATAAATGGCTGCATAAGGGATGCTGAAATTATTAATGAAATACCAATAGGCATTAAAGCTATTAATACAATGCCAATAAAAAGTAATAAAAACAATATTGGTGAGTACAAAAAAACTATAAGCTTTGCCAATACTGATTTCAGAGAAGGAGAGTATTTATACTCTGATCTTGATGGAATCATCATATTAAAAGATTTGTTGCAGAAAAATGATGATGCATCTAGTAATGATTTAGTACCATATAAAACAATAACTTTTACTAAGATTTACTAATATGATCAATTCTCTAATTGAATTAGAAAATATCTCCTTATCAAGAAATGATAATAATATCTTAAAAGATATATCATTTAATATAGAGACATCAAAAGCATTAAACTTATATGGCACGAATGGTTCAGGTAAAACATCGCTTCTAGGAATAATCACTGGAATGACTGAGCCCACCGCCGGTAATATACATAACTTTAGTGGAGACGATAGACTATTTGAAAAAATAATTTATGTTGGACATAAATATGGAATTAAAGCTAATTTAACAGTGCTAGAAAACTTATTATACTCAGCTGATGATTCTAAAGATAAAATATCTCGAATTGATAAAGCACTAAAAGTATATAATATGAATAACCTTAGAGAAGTATTAACAAAAAATCTTTCGCATGGCCAGCAGAAAAAAGTCTCATTGATGAAGACTCTGGTGTCTGATTCCTTATTATGGATAATAGATGAGCCCTATAGTGCGCTGGATAATGATTCAATAACAATCTTTAACAATACTGTAAATAGTTTTTTAAATCATGGGGGATCTTTAGTAATGACTAGTCATGCTGAAATAAAAAAGTCGTTGTTTTCTATTGCTAACTATGAAATTAATAAATAATGAAGATATTTAATATTATTAATAAAGAGTTTTTACTAGCATCTAGATCTGGTTATGAGATTTTCATGCCAGTAGTTTATTTAGTAATAATTATGATATTTTTTAATATTTCAATTAGCTATGTTTCAAATGATATAATCTTAGAATTACTACCTTTGATGATTTGGATATCATGTCTATTAATATGCATATTGAATATAGAAACTATATTCAAGGAAGACTATGATGATGGTACATTAGAAATGTTTTTAATTAAGAAAGAAGGTATAGAGATTGAGATATTGGCTAAAATCTTATCTCATTGGATATTATCGAATTTACCAATAGTATTTGTTGCTCCATTAGTTGCAATGATTCTAGGACTAGATCTAACTACAACATTAACTTTATTTGTTACTTTGCTTATAGGTACTCCAACCATGAGTTTGATTGGTTCAATTGCTGCTGCATTGACGATTAGTCTTAAGAAAAATAAAATATTAGTATCCATAATAGTCCTACCATTATATGTGCCAATATTGATATTTGGTACTAGTGCGGTTAATAATTCATTTTTTAATATGAACTATGATACAGAACTGTTGCTAATGACCTTTTTATTTTTTATTTTTTTAATTATCACGCCGTTAGCATGCAGTAAAGCATTGAAAATCAGTTTAGATTAACTTAGCCCAGCTAGAATTCTTTTCACGCATGAGTAGTGTATTTCTTGATGAGAGAAGTACAGCCAAAATAAAATAAGATGTAAAGCCTATGGTTGTATATATTAATGGATATAACATTTCTGATGATATTGAAGGTGAGCTAAATTTCATCACAGATGGCCCTTGATGTAGTGTGTTCCACCACTCAACAGAGAAGTGTATTATTGGGATATTAATAAAACCAACTATAGCAAGTATATTCGATGCCCTGGCTCCTTTTCTGTAATCATCATAAGAATAATATAGAAATATAATTGATAGATATATAAAAAATAGAATTAATTCAGATGTAAGTCTAGCATCCCACACCCACCATGTTCCCCACATTGGCTTCCCCCAAATAGCACCAGTAACAAGTGTAAGAAAAGTAAACATAGCGCCAACCTTTGCAGAGGAAATAGATAATATCTCAAAAACTTTTATTTTCCAGATTATAGATATCAGTGAACATACAAAAACAGAAGTGTAAGCAAATAGTGATAACCACGCACTAGGCACATGGACATACATAATTCTAAATGCATCACCTTGTTGATAATCAGATGGAGCCCTAAATAGACCTAAATATAAGCCATATATAATAAAAAATAACGCAAATATAAATGCCCATGGGATTAAAGAAGTTGCAAAATAGTAAAACTTCTTAGGTGATATCTTTTCGAATAATAATTTAAACATAGTTAATAATTTGTATTTCATGATATCATAATTATTATTTAAAACTAATGAAAGACACACCAAATAAAAAACCGCTGAAAAACTATGAGTTATCTTTGACTACATGGAATAAAGGGAGACTCGGCAAGTATCAGCTTTTGAGAAAAATTAATAAAAAAGCGTTTAAGCGTTCATTAAACGCTACTCAAAAATAGTGTTTATTATGGATTTCCAGTCATAATCTTGGTCAGCTATCACGAAAAACTCCTCATTAATAAATGTTCTATTTTTATTGTATCGTAAAGGCTTCATAAATTTGTCTACCACAATGCCGCCAGCCTCCTCGACAAGAATCTGGCCAGCTGCGGTGTCCCACTCATGAGTAGGCCCTAATCTTGGATAAAAACATCCGTCTCCAGACGCAATATTACCAAATTTCAAAGCACTAGATTTCTTAATAAATTCATAATTCTCAATACTATCTGATAATGTATTTAGCACGCTTTCCCTTATAGAAGTACTAGTAAATACCTTGTTGGGCTCTGTAATAGACATTTTTTTTGTAAAAATCTTTAGGGGTTCTGTATCTTTTTTTAAAAGATAAGAGCCATGATCTTTGAAAGAATAATAAAAATCTCCAGATATTGGAGAATATATGATACCTAAAACAGGTTTTTCATCAGCTATAAGTGATATACATATACAAAAGTTATCGCCTTTATTGATATAATTCCTGGTACCATCTAAAGGGTCAATTAGCCAAAAGTAATCATAAGAAAGAGAGTCATCATAGTCCTCTTCAGATACAATTGCTATTCCAGGAGTAATCTTTTTTAGGCCATTAATAATAATTAAACTAGACTGTATATCTACTTCTGTAACCGGTGTTTGATTAGATTTATTTTTAAAAAGAATATCAGTTTTATGATGTTTGACCTGTAAAGTTCCTGTAATCTTGCATATGTCATATAATTCAGGTAGTAATTCCAGAAATTTCTTATGCTTCATGCTTATTTCTCATTTGTCCATAAATAAAAAGTGATGCAAGTGCACGTGAATCAATATTATTTGACTCTAGTAAAACCCTATCCATATCATTCTTACTATACTTTACAATTTCAAGGTCTTCAGGTTCATCGCCATCCAGCTTAGAAGCAACAAGGTTTTGAGCCAGGACAATATGTGTTTTATGATTCATATAACCTGGAGCTAAATCTAATGTGTAAATATGTTTTAATTGTTCTGCCTTAAACCCTACTTCCTCTTGTAACTCTCGGTTTGCTGCAACGAGAATTGACTCTTTATCATCTATTTTACCTTTAGGAAAAGTAAGGGAATAATCATCAATTGCAGCAGCATATTCTCTAATAAATAAGAAATCATCACCCAGGATAGGGATTATCATAACTGCTCCATTACCTGTGCCAGATATGACTTCATATTCTCTCGAAACTGTATCGCCAAAATCTATAAGCAATTTATCAAGCTTAAAAAGTTTAGTAGTAATTATGGGTGTTTTATTTTTTATGGTAGGCATTGTAAAATGAGTAATAATATTTACTAAAATAATGATACAGTAATTAATATGGAATTGAAAGACAACAAATTTTTTCTAATAGATCTAGATGGGGTAATTTTAGATACTAAATATGATAATTACTTCTGGCAGATACATATACCAAATATTTATGCTGAACTAAATAAAATGTCTCTAGAGGATGCAATCAATATAACTCATACACTTTTCCATTACAAAAAAAAGACACGAGAGTGGTATGACATAATTTACTGGTCTAATATTCTTGGTATAGATATTGCTAAAGAAAAATTAAAAAAAGAAAATATGGATAGGATAAAACTCATAAAAGGTTCTATTAAAACACTTAATGATATTAAAAAAAGTGGGAGAAAACTTTTCCTGATTACGAATGCGCATCGTACTACACTTAATATAAAATTAAAAAAGTTTAATATCTCTAAATACTTTGATGACATAGTTTGTTCCCATGAACTGGGTTATGTTAAAGAAGATATACAATTATGGCATATCCTAAGAACAAAGTTACAACTTGATTATAAATATACGGTTCTCATTGAAGATACATTTGATAATATTAATTCGGCCTATCATGCAGGGATTTCAAATTTTGTACATATATCAGATAAAAATGTTTCAAATAGTCGAATCTCAGCACTAACTCTAGGATCATTTAGTGAACTTTCCTCTAGCATTTAAATAAGATATTTTCTCTAACTGAATAGTGTCTGGGAATATTTCATTAACATAGATTTTTTTATGCTGATACTTATATATAGATATTCTATGTATCATATTATTAATTTTTCTATAAATAGTATTTCTTTTTTTAAAGCGATTTGCATTTAATATATATGTACCTAAAGACCTATCTCCTAAAATCTTTATAAATCTTTCCTTTCCTGAAATATGTTTGCTCAACATAAAAGTATATGCTTCAATTTTTGGATAATAGTTTGTTGTCAAAACAACTTTTCTATAGATACCGATGCCTTTAATTTTATATGGTAGATTGCAATACATTGACTTATTAAATAATTTGGATTCTTGTTTTATTACATTTACATTAAATCCATGATTTCTTTTTGACATAAGCCTGTTAGTTAAAGAATTTTGGTCTATGACACTAAGTTTTGTTTTTTTACTTATTCCAATAAGTTTTTTTTCATTTTTCCACTTTGATAAATAATTATTTGGCATATTTTTATAACTGTATTATTTCAGATGTGTCTTTGCCCCATCTTTTGATTAGTTTATTTTTATTTTTATCATCTATTTTATCAACATAGCTCATAGATTCTCTAACAAGATCATAATTATGAAGTGCATCTTCAGGTGTAGCTAATTTAAAATTATGATTCGCACCAGATTGCTTATGTCCCATATAATCACCAGCGCCTCTTAATTTTAAATCTTCTTCTGCAATTTTAAAACCACTCGAATATACTTCTAGGGCCTTTAGTCTTTCAAATGCATGGTCACTTATTTTATTCTTACAGACAAGATAGCACTGACTTTGCTTATTGCTTCTTCCAACTCTACCTCTGAGCTGATGAAGCTGAGATAACCCAAACCTTTCAGGGTCTTCTATAACAATACAGGTAGCATTGCCAACATCAACCCCGACCTCAATCATTGTTGTACATACTAAAATTTGAATAGAACCTTCAACGAATTTTTTCATAGTATTACTATTGTCTTTGGAGTTAGCTCTTCCATGAAGCATGCCAATGGCCTTTGTTGCAAACCTATTAGATAAATCTTCATATATTCCTTGGACATACTCACTTTCTATTGATTCAGTATAATCAATACAAGAACATACCCAATAAACTTGTTCATTTTTTTTAAGGACTTTAGATATATCTTTATATAACGATGCTCTATCATCATGGCTAATTATTTTTGTTTGAATAGCCATTCTATTTTTTGGTGACTCATTAATAACTGTATAATCTAAGCCTTCATATAAAACTAGAGATAGCGATCTTGGTATAGGAGTAGCTGATAAATATAACTCATGAGGAGACATAAGATCTTTGCTAATTTTTTTAGTTAAAGACAATCTCTGCTTAATCCCAAACTTATGTTGTTCGTCAACAATAATGAGGCCAAGTTTATAAAAGTTAACATCATTTTGAATTATAGAGTGTGTCCCAATTAATATATCAGTATCTCCTGAAACAACAGATTCTATGATCCTAGTTTTCTCTTTAGATGATAGGTTACTTTTAAGGCATTCAATTTTTATAGGCAGATTCAAAAATGTTTTTTTAAAAGTCTTAGTGTGTTGGTCTGCTAATATTTCTGTTGGGACAAGGATTGCAGTTTGCAGTCTTGATAGCTTAGCAAAATATGCTGCGAGAATAGCAATGATTGTTTTACCAGAACCAACATCACCTTGTATGAGACGTTTAGTTGGATATGGTTTTAAAAAACTGTTTTTGATTTCAGAAACTGCATTAATTTGAGCTGTAGTTAGAGAAAAAGGAAGTGTTGATATAAAATCATCAACAATAGATTCTCTTATCTGGAAAAGATGAGACTTTTTTGATTCATATGCTTTTTTTGCATCAAGTAATAATAGCTTATAGGCTAATAATTCTTCGATAACAAATCTTTTTCTACCTAACTCAAAATTTACATTAGATACATCATAATTTTCTGATGATGGGTAATGACAAAATCTCAGTGCATCAATATGATTTGGTATTCCAAGATTGTCTAATATATTATTTGGGAATATATCAGTGCTATTTTTTTGTGATATATAATTGAATGCATGCCTAATAAAGGATCTTATTTTATTTTGAGATACAATTTTTTTGGTCTTATAATATGGGACCACATTTTCAATTTTTTTGTCTGGGTCTATGATCTCAACTTCAGGATGTATCATTTCAATAAGCTTGCCCTTGATCCGCAATATACCTGATATACGTATTTTCATATTGAGCTTGTACTTTGAATAGATGATAATTTTATGCAAAAATCTTATTTGTATTTTTGCGTCACCAATATCCACAGTTAATATCAGGTTTGGTTTATAGTTTCTTGTCTGAAGTATTTTGATGATTGTGCCTAAGAATAGGCAGCTGTCACCATTAGACACTGTGGCTATATCAGTTAACTTAGTTTTATTGATAAGAAAAGTTGGAAGAAATAATATTAAATCACTAATTCTGTTAATACCAATTTTATTAAGCTGTGTCCTGGTTGCGGGGCCAATGCCGGGCAATCCCTCTAAATCTTTATCATCTAACCTTTTTGTAATAGCCATTTAAACTAATCATCAGAAAATAATACTGCGTCTAATTCAATTTCAACATCTTTAGGCAACCTACTTACTTCAACAGCAGCTCTGGCAGGAAATGGTTTTTCTATAAAAAAGTTTTCCATTATGCTATTAACTTTTTGGAAATTTGATAAGTCTTTAAGATATATATTAACCTTTACAGTATCTGATAAGCTACATCCTGCTTCTTCAACAATTGCTGATAAGTTTTTAAACACCTGAGTTGCTTGTTTATCAAAATCACCGGAGATGAGTTCCATGGTCTCTGGTACAAGAGGTATTTGACCAGAAATATAAACAAACCCGCCCGCCTTCATGGCTTGACTATACGGGCCTATTGCTGCTGGTGCATTTTTTGTTTTAATAGGTTTGATTCTAGTCATGGCTTTTTCCTAACATATCCTGCCTCTACTAATTTTTCTAAATAATCATGCCAATATGGTTTATAGTTTATCGATAGATCATAAAGATACTCCCATGAAAAAAGTCCTGTATTATGACCATCATCAAATATAATCTTAATTGCATAATTCCCAACTGGCTCAATTGCATCGATACTGACGTTTTCTTTTCCTTTTTGAAGAACCTCTTGTCCTGGCCCATGTCCCTTGACTTCAGCTGATGGAGAAAAACACCTAAGATATTCGGTAGTTAAATTTGCACTAATACCATCCTCAAAACTTAATGAAAGAGTATTAGTTTTTTTAATATATCTGATTTCTGTGGGCTTAATCATTAAGTAAGTATATATTTTTATTGTAATTATTTCACTGACTATTATATCTGGGTTTAACCTTTGGTTTCTTTGGCTCTTGGATGTGATTTGCTATATATATTTTTCAAGTGTTCAAAATCAACATTAGTGTAAATCTGGGTCGTAGTAATATCTTCATGCCCTAGAAATTCCTGAACAGCACGTAAATCTCCCGAGGACTCTAACAAATGCGTTGCACAAGAGTGTCGCAATGTATGAGGGCTAATCTTACACTGTAAACCTACATATTTACACCAGTAATTAAGTCTAATTTGTACGGATCTGTTTGATAACCTATTACCGAACTTATTGAGAAATAGTGCTTGTTCGTTATTTTTTATATGATTTGAACGTATATTAGTCCATGCATTTAACGCAGTAAGAGCTTTTGAGCCTACTGGCAAATATCTTTGCTTGTTACCTTTACCGATTACAGAAAGCATTTTATTTTCAGTGCTAACTGACTCAGTATTTAAAGAAGTAATTTCGCTGAGCCTAAGTCCAGAACTATACATTAATTCTATCATTGCTTTATCTCTTACAGATGCAAATGATGTTTCAGGAATATTACACAATAAATCTATCTGTTCTATAGATAATATATATGGTAATTTTTGTAATTTTTTTGGCACAATTATCTTTTTTGAAGGGTTTGATTTGATAATTTTTTTTCTAATCAGAAAATTAAAAAATGACCTGATTGTCGAAGTTTTCCGTGCAACTGATGTAGCTAAATGACCTGACCTATTTAAATAATTAACATGGCTTTGAATATGACTGCTGGTGACATTTGATATTAATTGGACATCATTGTCTTGTAGATAGTCGGTAAATTTAATCAAGTCTATCTTATAATTTTTTATTGTATCGTCACTATACTGTTTTTCATACTTAAGATAACTCAGAAAAGACTCAATTTTTTCGATGAACTCAGTCATGCCAAACGCCATCATATTCTAAAGTAGTTGGGCCAGAAAGAAAAAGTTGCGGTGAATTATTTAAAACAGAATTTTGTACAACTGTCATACTGACCTCAAGAATCCCACCCTCTTGTTCAATAAATATTTGATTAATATTTCTGCCACCATATTCTGGCATAGAAATTAATTTTAAGATAAATGCTCCTGTTGCAGTTGCACCACTCCCACAGGATTTAGTCCATCCTGAACCACGTTCATTTACGCGTAGTAAAAGATTTTTTTCACTTCCATTTATAAAATTATCTAAATTTAAAACAAAAGATATATTAACGCCATTCTCATAAATTGAATTAATAATTGACGATATCTCCTTTTTATGAATAAAAGAATTATTAGAGAAAACTATACAGTGTGGGTTGCCTATAGTTATGTATGCATATGAAAAAGACAGTGAGCTTCCTTCATTAGTAACTTTAACATCAAAAAAAATGTTTTTGATACTGATTGAAGTTCCTTTCGGCAAAAGAGCGGGTATCTTCTCATCAAAAGATGCAATGCCCATGTCAACCTTTATGACCTCGCTGTTAACATACTGTATAGAATACTGTTTATCGTTTACAAAAACTTTGCAGGCGGCGTAATCATATGTTTTATACAAAAACAACATAATTGCTCTCATACCATTACCGCATTGTTCTGCTGAAGAACCATCCTGATTAAATATCATACAGTTAATATGATTAGAGTCGATAATAGTCAGTAGCAAGAGCTGATCACAACCAATTACTGTACGCGAACAAATTGATTTAATTTGATCGTTAGTAAATTTGTAGAGTAGTTTTGTATTATCTATGACAATAAAATCATTTCCCTGGCTATTCATTTTTGTAAAAGGGATTTGCATAATACTATTCTCAATTAATATTTATTATAAATATTCTATTTCATTATCAAGTATCTGGTCAATCGTGTCTCTTTTTCTAATTTCTCTGATACTCTTTGTATCTTTATTGATTATATACTCTGCTGGTTTTAATCTAGTATTATAATTAGAGGACAAGGTAAAACCATAAGCGCCTACACACTCAATCGCAATATAATCACCTTTTGATAAAGAAAGAGTTCTGTCTTTGCCTAAAAAATCAGCTGTCTCACATATAGGTCCAACTACATCACATAAGAATTTACTCTCATTATTATGAAAGACTTCCTTTATAGCATGAAAAGCATTGTAGAGCGGCGGTCTCAATAAGTCACTCATGCCAGCATCTACTATTATAAATTTTTTTGAGGGCGTACTTTTTGTATTGATTACTTTTGATACTAAAATACCTGCTTCACCAACAATTGATCTGCCAGGTTCTATTAAGATAGTAGTTGCCAGAGGTTTTAATAAATCTATAATTCTAGAAATAAATTCGCTTTTATTGGGGCTCTCTTCATTATTATATGATATTCCTAGTCCTCCACCAATATCAATATGATTCAACTGTATATTATTATTTTTTAGAAGATTAATTATAGATATAATTTTTGACACAGATTCCTCAAATGGTTTTAGGTCTGTAATTTGTGATCCGATATGGCAATCAATACCGGTGATTTTAATTCCATTTAATTTCGATGCCATGGTGTAAATTTCTAAAATATCAGATTGCTCGATTCCAAATTTATTATCTTTCATGCCGGTAGTGATGTAAGGGTGAGTATTCACATCTATCTCAGGATTAATACGTATTGAAATACTAGCTATCACTTTCTCTTCTAAAGCAATTGCGTTTATAGTCATAAGTTCATCATATGATTCAACATTAAAACACATAATATTACTGGCTAAGGCAAACCGTATCTCTTCCTCTGTTTTACCAACACCAGAAAATACAGTTTTTTTAGGATCTCCTCCAGCCATAATAACTCTAGATAATTCTCCACCAGATACGATATCAAAACCTGAGCCTAGTTTGGCTAGCAAAGATAACACGGAAAGATTAGAATTAGCCTTAACTGAATAACAAATTAAATGCGCATTATCGCCAAAACTATTTTGATAATCTAAAAAATTATCAGTGATAATTTTCTCAGAATATAAATAGAAAGGTGTTTGATTTATTAAGGCAAAATCTAGAACATTTATACCATCAAAAAATAATATGTCATCATTATAAATTGTGCTCATTAATTAGTCTCAATAACTATTACTTGTCGTCTCTTGCTGTTCTGCCGGAGCTTCCATTCTGTCTTCTGGCACGGTTAAAGGGCCTTTATTGCCGCAGGATGATACCAATATCATCAACGGAATAGCAAAGATGAACAAAAGTTTCTTGCTATGAGCATGGTTAATTTTATCTGACATATGATACATTATAGTCATAATATTAGATTGCTACTAGGCCGATAATGGATTTAAATAATAACGATTATATTACTATTGGGGACAAAAAGGACTCTAATGTCAATATTATATGGTTTCATGGTTATGGGTCTAATAACTGGTCTTTTGAACCAACTATGAAACTAGTAAATATGCGATTAAATGAAGAGATGCATATTATTATCCCTAATGCACCATCAGTAGATAATAAAAGATCATGGTATCCACTTCCAACAACGAATAATAAAGGCAAGCTTAAAGAAGACTATAATGGTCTAACCAATTCTATAAATGCTATTGATAATTTTATAGAATTGCTAAACTTAGAAAAAAATAAGAAACTTATAGTCGGGGGCTTTTCCCAAGGAGCGGCCTTATCGTTGAGTTTGTTGTTTAAGTCTAAGCATAAAATCGATGGATGTATTGCACTATCAGGGTATATGCCGTCTGCAAATGACTTTGAATCGCAACAACTAAAAAGCCATGAGATATTTATTGCTCATGGTTATGAAGATAAAGCTATTAGTTATCAGGATTTTCAAAAAACACTAGAGTTTTTAGAAAAAAAGTCAAAAAGAATTGTAAAGAATGTAGGTAGCTTTGGGCATACTATCACTCACGAGGTGACAGATGATTTTATTGAGTGGTTAAGGAAAATATAATGAGCCCTCAGATGAGAGCTCATTAATGTTATTTACTCTCTATGCCTTTGTGCAGCTGCCATTGCAGTTTCACTACCATACTTCTCATTGATTTTTTCAACCGTTTCAAAGTGGTCTGCTCTTCTATGAGTTAAGCAATTACCTTTTTTATCTACGCCCCAGAGTGCATAGGCTATAAAAGGCTTTAAATGATCAGGCGTTTGGTCAAAATGTGGGATACCGAATCTTATTAATAGATTATTACGATCTGCTCCACTTGCTTTTTG
>Ga0257114_1000173_pt1 | contig 49874 bp, 43 predicted proteins | sample SI112_10mmetaG_FD_190149 | JGI IMG/M metagenome (GOLD analysis project Ga0257114, IMG submission 190149) | Marine microbial communities from Saanich Inlet, British Columbia, Canada - SI112_10m | ecosystem: Environmental > Aquatic > Marine > Inlet | place: Canada: British Columbia | collected...
CTTGTATTATGGTTAAAGAACCTGCTCCTGTCACTGGTGAATTGATTGCCAGGGGAGTTGTATGTGAAAGGTTCGAATCATCTGTAACATTGATTACAGTAGTATATATCACAGCATCACTAGAAATAAAACCACTAGACTGGTGGACTATTGCCACTACGTGAAGGCCTGGTAAGTTCGGTTCTATTGGAGAACCATTGAATGAGAAATTACCTTCAGAGTCTGTAATTTCTGAGCCGATAAGTCTTGCCGGAGTCACTGCAGAACCTGGAACTGAACCGACTTCTTCAATTGGAATCAAATATGCTTTCAATTCTGCATTATCGATAACAGTAGTATTTTCAACGAATCTAAATTGACCATCAAGAGTAAAATTCTGACTCATATCTCTGTCCCATGTAAGAGGTGCTAATGTTTGATTGACTATTTCTAAAGTCTCTGCTTCAGGACATGAATCGAAAGGAATCCATCCCAAATCAACATTCGATGCTCCACCTGTCACCTCTAGCCTAACCTCTCCCCAAGTGGCTCTATGTTGAGTCGAAACTGTGTATCCATTACCATTCCATTCTCCGCCAGAATAACCAGTAACATATCGTGCTGGTAGACCGGCTAATCTCGCCATTGTGACGAAAGCGGCGTTATAGTCAGAACATTGACCAAAACCATTGTCGACTATGAACTGAGCGATATCATCGCCTGGATTAAGACCTACTGAGTCATGAAATCTCTTGAAATCATATGTATCGTTACCTTCTTTCAAGAAGTCACTGATTGACTTGGCTAAATTATACCCATCAGTTGCACCCGACTCTGAAATGATACCATTAGTGAGATTGAAAACCGTAGAAAGCGGGTTATTTGGATTAGTAAATTCAATATCAAAATCAGACTCATAAGGATAATTTTGACCAGCAACAGTATTTGCAGCAATACTATCCCAATCGAAGAAGTACTCATTCTGTTGTAAAAATAACGAGTCAACTACTCCTCCTACTAGTTTGATAGTATGAGTGTCGTTGCTTCTGGATACAAATGAGGTGGGATCAGACCAAAATGTCAAATTGTAGTATTGAGATGAGATTGGTATCGTACCTCTTGAAATCGAATTATTGAATTTTATATCCCAATCCACAGACCCATTAGAAAAGCTTGAATCTGGCAGATTAGAGAAGTTAGTCAATGCAGGAACTATCTGTTCGAATGGATGTACTGTTGCAATGTGTGCATATGTAGTACCAGTGTAGAAGTCAAAAGTATTTTGAGTCCAACGATGTGTTTGATTCAAATCAACTGTTCCTGATGAATTATTGGCCCAAAAGACAACACCTTCTGAAACTATATCATCGGTTGGGTCTAATGGGTCAAATCCTGAACCAATGCAACCAGTGCCCCAAAACTCTTGCGGGCATTCATCACCATCAATCATACCACCACCATCTGTGTCAGGGTTTGTCCAATCGGTTCCAGTCAGGTTCTCTATTGCATCTGGAACCCCGTCACCATCAAAATCTTCAGGAAGCACGTCATCAAGAGGATCGCCTTCAGGGTTGGTTCCATCGAAATACTCTGTTCTATCATCTACTCCACCACTATCGGTGTCAAATAACTGTGAATTAGTGGTCCAAACGTCCTGTGAACCATTGAAAACTCCAATCCATGACAAATCGCAACCGATGGAAGTCTCAAAATAATTATTCAAATTATCTGAATCGTCATCTAGTAAATTATTACATGGTTCATTTGGATCAGTGAAATCAAACACTTCATCAAAGTCACTAACGCCATCCGAATCAGTATCAACAATTGAAGGATTAGAAAAGAATCCATAGGTACCCAATAACTCTTCCCAGTCTGCCAAACCATCTCCATCGCTATCTCGATAGTCGTCATCACAATATTGCTGAGTAGTTGCCAAAGTTCCCGCTGCAAATGCTGCAGTATGGCAGAATGAACCATTTCTATTGGAAACTTCAGTCACTCCAGGCGAAGGAAGAGATGATACTCCAACTAGTAATTGACCCACAACACTGGCATAAGTAAACGATAAGAATGTGCCTGACACATTATACCATCCAACTCCGCCACTAGGGTTAAATCCAGAACTATCGGTCAAATCAAGAATAGTAGTACCAGAAGTGCCCACTATAGTAGTTTCAAAATTCACAAAAGAATCACATGGATCGGTCCCATGAGTAACATTCAATTCCTCACCATCATCGACACCGCCAAAGTCAGAATCGGCAACATCCCATAGCGTACATGACATGTTTTCTTCCCAATTTTCGAGACCATCTTCGTCCTCATCACCAGAATCTTCTTTTCTTGTAGGGTCGGTTTCACCAGGGTCGATTACACCGTTACTGTTGTTATCCTCTTCACCGTCATCCAATTCATCACCGTCTGTGTTGTTATTACGTGGGTCAGTGGGCTGAGGAGGATTACCGTATTGTCCATTTACTTCGACACCATCGTTAATTCCGTCGTTATCTGTATCTGCTGAAGTAGGGTCTGTCAGTAATGTGAGAGCCTCATAGGAATCATTCAAACCGTCGTTATCACTGTCAGCACGTTGTGGGTTTGTTGAAGTAATACCGTCTACTTCAGCAGTGAATGTCAAACAACCTTGGAGTGGGTCGCAAGGAGATGTTGTTTCGGTTACAGCACCATCTGGACCATTTCTGAAACATGGATTAGGACCACACATTGAATCCCATGTTGGATTGACATATTCGAGAAGATTGTTCAAACCATCCCCGTCTGGGTCACCGTTAGGACCATCGGCATTAGATGCTGATGTAGCGTTTAGGCCATTTGCTGCTTCCCAACCATCTGGCATTCCGTCACCATCTGTATCCCAGCCAGCAACATCTTCATCTTCGATACCGTCGCCATCATCATCATTAGAATTACAATCCGCATCCCCATCTCCGTCAGGGTCAGCCGAATCTACAGTACCATCCTTGTCGTCATCAAATCCGTTAGCACAAATATTTCCTACAGGGTCTTCGTCACAAAGAATTGTGTTTCCTGTACCATCGGCGCCAGAAGAGCCGCAAGCAGGTCTATTGTACTGCATTGCATTTTCTTCATCCCAATTATTGACTGGAACAGTTCCATTCCACCAAACACCGTTATCAAGAATTGTTGGAGTTGCACTATTATCCCATCCATTGGGCATCAGGTAAGTGTATTCTTGGAGATTTGACATACCGTCACCGTCAGGGTCTCCTACTGCTCCATCGTCATTAGCGCTAGAAAGTGGGTCAAGTCCATATTTCCATTCCCAACCATCCGGAAGACCATCATTATCGGAGTCTGGGTCGCTTGGTAATAAATTGAGTAAAAATTCCAAACCATAAGTCAAACCATCTCCGTCCTGGTCGGTTGTAGAAGACGCTCTAACATCCAAAGAATCAAATTGAAGCGAAGCGAAAATTGACAATAGCATAAGGGCCACTAAGGACAAAGATTTCAACTCCTTACGGTAATGTGAAATTTGCAATCCTCGCTCCGGCACAGAAGTTGATGAAGGCATACGCATGATTCTCATGTGACGGGATGCTTAATGCTTCATAAGGGAAATGGTGCGATGTTCATACAAAACATCAAAATTAAACTTGAGGTTTTCCTCAAAGTTCATCCAAAGCATCCAGCAATTCTAGATCATCGTCGACTTCAGATTCTTCGATAACTGGCTCAGGGACATCTATTTCTTCTTCTACTTTCATCTGTTCCTCTAGTGGAACTTCGGCTATTTGATAAGCAGATGAATCGTATTTACCTCTACGATAAACTGCCACGACGAATAAGACAACAAGACCGGCCAATAATGCGATTGTTTGCGGCTCAGGCTCGTATAACTCGTTTAGAAGACATGACACACCCTTGCATTCGGTCTTAAATGTAAATTTTGACAGTTGATTATAATCCTCGCTGTAAGGAACTTCATCATCCATAGGTGTGACCTTTAGAACAAAGTCAACTTCAGAACCGTCTTTCAAATTTGAAGGGGCAGTCAACTCAACAAAGAAATCTTTACTGGAATATGCAGGTAAAGTTACGAACAAAAACCCTTGTCCTGCTTGGCTTGAAGATGCTGTAATCTCTCCATCCCAGCCTACTGGCTCATCTAATTCAACAAATACTTCAAGTTCAACATTGTTATCATTGGTAATTCTGAATTCAATACTCTTCTTTTCTTCGGATGAGAATCTAGTAAATTCACTCTTTTGAGTGATAGGTAAATTCCCCGGTTGGACATCTTCATTTACTTCCACTGTAAGAGGTAAATCGAAATATCTAGCTTCATTAGAATCGACACCCTCTTCCCTTATTTGTACATAAATAGTATGATTTCCTGCTTCCACATTAGACGGTAGAGTCATGTCGACATTGATATCTGAATAAGATTCAGATTCTAAAGTTAATATGATAATATCATTATTGGAGCCATCTGTAATCTTATAATCCCAACTTGAATAGCCCATTTCTGCATCTAAATTCCTTGCTAAGTCTTTTGGATTAATCAATTTCCAAGTAGTCTGGCCTGCAACATCACTGGAATCTGTAACTCTAACTGAATAGGATACGGTGTCCCCTGGGTCAACTGATTCAATCCTGCCTAATTCACCAGCATCGCTATCTGATATTACTTCAGCAAGTATTCCAAATGTTCTATGAACTGTGAAGCCAACATCAGTACGTAATTCTGTCTCTCCCGAACTGGTGATTTGCAGGCTCACTAAGCCGATATCCTCTGCCTCTCTTTCAGCAGGAGGAAATAGATCCATTCTAACCGTCAAAATATCATGAGAACCGATGCTCGGAGTTACTGAATTGATTCCCTCTTCGGTCAATTCTAATCCTGTGTCGTTGTCATAGAACTTGTATTGCCATGAAGTCGGCAAGGCATTAACTCGAATGAAAAAGGTATCAGAGTCAAATCCAGAATTAAAAATATCTATGAAGAAATCTCCAACTTCATCTGTATCCACATAATGTGAGAGGCTTTCATCATAAAATTCAGGTCTTGTAGAGTCTACAATCTGAATTTGGTGTTCGAAGTCTTCAAAGATAGATATTCTAGGTTCAGCAAAAACACCAACATCTTCTATGTCTAGAACTATCTCAACAACTGCAACCTCTGTAGTTGTCCCATCTATCTCCGCAAATGCACGCGCCTCAACTTCTAATTTTTCTGGAGCATTTGAAAAGTCCACATCTGATGGGATATCTATCTGCAAAATTGGCTTGGCGGAAGAACCACCGCCGTTAAGAGAATATCCTCCCGGTTTGTCCCATGACTCAGACCAAGTCGAAGGTAAAGAGCGAGCCAAGTCAAAGATGACCTGTATGTCTGAAGAATCAGAACCAGTATGCTCTACTTCAAATTCTACACTTGAGGTCATACCAGGTGCAATTAGAACAGTATCAGGTTGTGATGAGGGAAGAGTAAGGTAAATGTCGTGTTCTACAAATACTAAACCTTGATGTTCAAATAGAACAGTATGGCCCTGAATATCCTGTATTTCCAAAAATACATCATAGTCGCCAGAATCTATACCTGATGAGTAAGTATAGGTATAATTTCCAACCAATCCATCGTTATCTAGTGTCAAATCATCGTCTTCAAACTCTTTATTGAAAACCGTGGTCGCCCCAGAATTAGTACTCATTATCAAGTTCACTGTTTCAATATCATCTCGACCAAAAGAGTCCTTGATTTGAACTGTAAATTGCATGGTCCTGAACTCGCTTCGATGATTTGGAGCCCATTCTAAGACTTCTGTATCGGTCCAACCAGAGCCAGTCATGTGAACCTTAACTGCGGACTGAGAAAGAGCATTGGCTTTTATTTCAATCTTGGAGAAGCTATTGGTAGAATCGATATCGCCAAATTGCATTTCCACATCACAATCTCCGTCTCCTCCACCTATTCCCCCAGAACCTTGACAGCCATCGATGGAGGCATCGACTTCCAACGTGAGCCTCTTGCCATTTTCCACAAGGAAACCACTTGATGGGATTTCCATGTTAATTACGTTAACAGAAAAACTGCAAGAATTGCCCCCAAATGGATTACTACTGGTACACGGGTCTTCGAGAGTTATTATTTCATCAGCCTGTACTTGAGTACCGGACCGGAGAACAAAGGTTATGTCTGCTGACGCTCCATCATTGCCGGTGAATTTTAGATACACACTAATTTCAATCGTAGGAGTTGAACCTTCTCCGTAAATCTGTATATCACTAATCATTTCATCTGTACGGAACTCTAGGGTTGACAAAATACTCTCTTCCTCAGATGAACCTTCAGGCTCCATTGTAGAAATTGAACCATCTCCACCAGACTCGGTTGTAGGTGCTCCGATGTACAAGTCATAAGACTCGTTAGAAGAGCCTGCTAAGAAAATATTATTATCGTTTTCAAGGATACTTTTGGAACTAGAATTAATGCTATCAATTGGCATCATAGACCCCAAAAATAGAGCTACGATAATAACTGGAATTAAGCGACCCGACAGAGTAGTTTTGCTCACGCTCATCTTGTTCACATATTGGGCTGATACTAATCGGGTTAAACCGTTTTGGGTTGATGTTTCAAAAAAACGGCAAAAATAACGTCCAATCCAATAGCGAAAATGTAACGCATAGAGTGATTCTAATTCTTAGAGTTTGGATTATCTTTATTGTTAATTCTAGATTCTTTAACTCTGGCTCCAAAAATTCCATTGAATAATATCCTCGCTAAAATATTTAGAAATAAAACAAACCCAAGAAACATCATAATAAGTTTCAGTATATCATCCATGACAACCAATTCCTCTCATAACTCTTCAAGGCCAAACCACCAATTATAATATTTCCATAATACGATAAAACCACCATTGATTAAAGTTCCAAACAGTATAATATAGACTGTAGTCAATTCTTGAAATGTCAATATTAATCCGAGATTACCCAATACAAGGAACACAACACACAATATCCTAATCGTCCTTAATGAGGCTATTTCGTCTATTAAACCAAGCACCGGAATCCAACTACCCATAATAATCGGGTTCGACTATTTTGACGCTAATTATCAAATTATCGTAACTATGAGTGGTAAATCGTAAACTAATCATGGATTATAGTTTGGTGCGAGAGTGGGACTTATGCCCACTTTTTTAACTCAATTCTAAGGCTTGGCAAATTACCGTGCTTTGGTAAAGTTTTGTTAATCTAATTTATCAAAAACATATGTGATATTGGTTAGCAGAGAATACTTCCACAATTCTTGTCCGTTAGTGCCGTCGTCGGCTTGAAAGTAGATTTATTCGTAATTATCAAAACAAAAGGTAGGCACTAAAGGGCCAATAGAGATCTACAGTTCGTTTAGAACATAGCAATGGGCTCAAAAGAAACACACAGACTTATACATAAAAACTTTAATCCGAATTAGATTCAAAATAAACTGTATCTATTATCAACAGGAAGTGGAGAGATTAGGATTTCAGAGAGAATAAAGTTAGCAAATAAGAGAGAAATTTTCAAACGAATATCAGTAACTATGATATTTGTTACATTCATTCTAGTTGTAGCCCTTAGTCGTGGCGAGACTTACAGTGTTTCGGGAACTGATTACAACGAAAATGTAGACCCTGAGTTCCCCGACAATACGTCAAAAGAAGGAATTGATAATATTCTTTACGATACAAATGGAGATATAAACATCATACTGACAATCATACTCTGGATTGTTCTCACCTTAACAATCTCTTTTTTTGCTATAAAAGAGATAATCTCAGAACATGCTCTATCTGGAAAGTGCATAGCCAAAAAGAAGGATGGAGAAGGGTATTGCTCCAGGGAACAATTACCTGGTGAATTATATTGTAAGCAACACCTCGAAAAGAATAGATTTCGGGAAAAAAAACAAGGTTAGTACAATTTCTTTAATCGGCTACGCTTTCTACCACTGAACGCATGGCCTTCTTCCCCTCGTATGTGAATCAAAGGGTACCGTCCATGTTATCCATGTTAGTTTTCATGCTTTGCGTATTTCCAGATTCTGGAGAAGTCGCGTTAAACCAAATACTCATTTCATGAGCGCTATCCCATAATCCAATTCGAGCGGAAATGATAGTATTATTTTCGATGAGTAATACATGAGGTATTGAGGTGATTGACAAATTTTCTGACAACGGTGGGGCGTGTAAAAAGGGACGATTAATTGAGCGATTCAATTCATCTTCCATCTTAAGATGCCATTTAGTCATATTCGAGCTGTCCTCACTTTCATGCTTATTCATAACAAGTAAATGATTAGGCATAATAGATTCATCAAGTGCCTCGATTGTTGGCTTACAATGAGTACACCAAGATGCTGAAAAGTAGGCAACCCAACGCCCACTTTCATTTGCAGAAGATTCATTCCAATGTGTTCCGTTTTGGTCAATAAGATCAAAACTTGGCAAAGTACAACCAACATACCACTCGGGAATATTACCCTCGGTGCAGATTGTATTTTCTTGACCACTCATTTCTTTTTCAGACCCGATACAACCTGATAGACTGCCTACAAGGAACAACACAACGAGCAAATATGAAATTATTTTATCCATTCTAAACCACTCTTCTCAATACTTTGTCATAATGACCGACTGTATCAACCTATTGTACAATATTTCCTTTTTTGGAAGGTTGCGTCTGTGTCTATATTTCTAATTAATGCTTGAGTACCCTTTAATTTACAAAAACTAACGGATTCCGGTAAATTTTACTCAAAAAAACAATTCGACAATTTAGTTAAATTATTAACTGATTTTCAACTTTTCACTCAAGCATAACACGGTCTTAGTGATGCTTTGAGAGAGTGGTGCAGGGAGTGGGATACGAACCCACGAACCCATATGGGACCGGATCTTAAGCCCGGCGCCTTTGACCACCTCAGCCATCCCTGCAAAGAGGCCGTCGAAGCGACATCACTTGAATTAAACGCATGAATTATTGATTCAAACTCCATCCGCCATCAACGTTGATAACTTGCCCAGAAATATGAGGTGAATTGAATAAAAATAGCACTGCTTTAGCGATATTAGAAGGGTGCCCTGAACGACCAAGAGGTATTTCTTCAATTATCTTGGCGAAGTGTTCAACCTCCCAGTCTGCGGATATTATAGCCCCTGGAGCAATGCAATTAACTCTGACATCAGGATGGAAATCCCCTGCAAAATTAATCATCAACTGACGCAATCCAGCCTTACTTGCCGTGTAGTGAGAAAGTCCTTTCCAAGCCCGCCCCAGTGATGTATCGACCATGCCAATTACACACCCATTTTTTGCCCTAAGAGAATCGAGTAATCCTAGCGTCAAATTAAATGGTGTTTCAACATGAAGTTTCATATTTTTTTGTAGGTCTTTGATAGAAACTTCATCGACATCTATCGAACTATAGATTGAAGCATTATGTATGAGCCCCGATATACCACCAGATTCTTTTACCGCCTGATGCTCTAAAACTTCTGAAATAAGTCTATTCACTTCATGGTCATTAAGCAAATTAGCTTGCAGAACATCTCCCGGCGCCTTAACGCCAAATTTATTCGAATAATTAGATAGAATATTATTTGCATCTTCCACCGATGAATTGACATGAATTAGAACATAGTAACCCATTTCCATGAGTTCTTTGGACACTTCAGCGCCGATTCTTTTTCCTGCACCTGTGATTAGTACAACCGGCTTCGACATATACTTTCCAGTAGCATTTGATTCAATAATTCTCGTATTGATTCGGGCTACAAACATTCGTTTAACTGAAATTTAAAAATTTGGACTCAAGCACATCTTTTTGATAGGCAACTCATAGGATTGAGCAAGGAGGACTATGTATGAGTGGCAAACAACTTCCAATGGCAGGAAATAAAGCCGACTCTAAGAAGAGAAAGCGCCTGCCTTCTTGGTTCAAAACCACATTGCCCAGCGGCTCTCAGCAAGAAATTTTCAATGAGACCAAAGCAGCGGTCAAGAATAACAAACTTCACACTGTATGTGAAGAGGCTCGCTGCCCGAACATACATGATTGCTGGTCTAGTGGCGATGCTACATTCATGATTGCTGGACAAGAATGTACACGTGGATGTAGATTTTGTGCGGTCGGATCTATCAAAACACCCCCTCCTTTAGATGTACAAGAACCAGAAAATCTAGCTGATGCTGTAGAATCAATGAATCTTAGACATGTTGTAATCACTGTAGTAAATAGAGATGACCTTGAAGATAGTGGTTCTTCACATTACAAAAAATGTATCGAAGCAGTCCACAAGCGGCAACCTGACTTGACTCTCGAACTTTTATGTTCAGACCTTGCAGGAGATGTTGGAGACTTAGAAAATCTACTAATCGATAGCCCGCTCTCGGTTTTTGCTCATAATGTCGAATGTGTTCCACGCCTCGACCGAACTGTTAGAGACCACAGGGCTTCATTCTCTCAATCATTAAAGATCCTTGAACAAGCTAAGAAAATACGACCCGATATAATCACTAAAACTTCCTTGATGGTTGGAGTTGGGGAAACTGATGAAGAAATTATTGAAGCAATGAAAATAATCCGTAGCGCTGATGTAGATTTGCTAACTATAGGGCAATACCTAGCCCCGTCTAGCAAACACCTTGCAATCGACCGATTCCCGGAACCCGAACTATATGACCAGTGGGCAGAAATCGCAATCGAATTAGGTTTCCTAGGTGTCGCCAGTGGGCCATTCGTGCGTTCTTCTTTCAAGGCAGGACTTTTACTGAGGAAACTAAAAGACCCTGAAAATGATGAAAATATGCCAGGAGCACATGTTTTGATTTCTGAAGATTTAAACTTTGACCGGCATCACTTAAGGTATCAACGAACTGAGGTGAAACAATGACGGAACGTAAGACCATTGCAACTACACCCTATACAATCGGTGTTGCGCCATTTAGACCAGGAGACGAGTCTAGTTTTGGAGGTACTTTCGCAGAAAAACCTGGAGACTTGAATCGACCAGACCCGGCAAAATGTGACTCTAGAGATACTGTCAAACATGCATCTGGACTTATCAGAGTCATGGATGATGATAACAAAGCAAAGGGTGATTGGGACCCTGGACTTGATGCTGAAAGTATGATTCAAGGGCTAGAATATATGATGAGACTTCGAATATTCGATGACCGAATGTTAAAGATGCAGAGAACCGGTAAATTATCATTCTATATGCAATCTTTTGGCGAAGAAGCAATTGCTATTGCGCAAACTATGGCTCTTGAAACTCAGGACTGGATATTCCCTTCATATAGACAACCCGGAGCACAATTTGTCCGAGGTAGAGACATGGTCAGTATGATTTGCCATTGTATAGGTAATACCGAAGATAATGTCAAAGGTCGACAAATGCCTGTCCATTACACATGGAAAGAAGGTAGATTCATTTCAATTTCATCCCCAGTAGGAACTCAATTCTCTCAAGCGGTTGGAGTGGCAATGGCCAGTGCTTACAAAGGACTTGATGAAGTTTGTATCTCTTGGTTAGGCGATGGTACTTCTGCACAAGGAGATTACCATTATGCCCTTAATTTTGCATCTACCTTTAAGCCCCCTGTAATTCTGAATGTTGTCAATAATCAATGGGCAATTTCTACTCACAAGAACTTAGCCACTGGAGGCCGTACTTTTGCAGAACGAGGATTAGCCTATGACATTCCTTCTCTTAGAGTGGATGGTAATGATTTCTTGGCTCTCTACAGTGTAACGAAGTGGGCTAGAGAGCGTGCTGGTGCTGGACTTGGACCAACACATATTGAAGTTTACACTTACAGAGCAGGTGGACACTCATCTTCTGACGACCCTTCTGCTTACAGACCTGAAAAAGAGTTCGAATGTTGGCCTGGTGGAGACCCTGTTGAAAGATTGAAACTCCACCTCATCGAGACAAAGATTTGGGATGAAAAGAAGCACTCTGCTCTGGAAAAGAAGATTGATGATGAAGTCATGACTGCTTACAAGGAAGCATGTGAGTTTGGCGACTTAGCAAGTGGACCATACCCTCCTGCATCTACTATTTTTACTGAAGTCTATGAAACAGTTCCTTGGCATGTCCAGGAACAACGTGAGGAACTTGGTAAGTGAGGTGTTATTATGACAAAAATGAATATGATAGCCGCACTAAATTCTGCACTGGAGCATCAATTGCAGAGAGATGAAAATGTTGTGATCTTTGGAGAAGATGTGGGATACTTCGGTGGAGTATTCCGTGTAACTGCCAAATTACAAGAAAAATTTGGAGCCCACAGAGTGTTCGACTCTCCTTTGGCAGAAGGTGGAATTGCTGCAATCGCAATGGGAATGGGCCTAAATGGCCTGAGACCAGTTGCTGAAATTCAGTTTGCCGACTACATATTCCCAGCCTATGACCAAATTGTCAATGAGATCGCTAAAGTTCGTCACCGCTCTGGTGGAGAATTCACTGCTCCCCTGACATTTAGAACACCTGCTGGCGGTGGAATAAAGGGTGGACACCATCACTCGCAGTCACCTGAAGCACAATTCACTCATACACCTGGGTTGAAAGTTGTTTATTGTTCCAACCCATATAATGCAAAAGGATTACTAACATCTGCAATCGAATGCAACGACCCAGTTATCTTCTTTGAACCTAAGAGATGTTACAGAGGTCCGTTTTATGGGGACCCACACAATGTTCCTACATGGAATGGTCATCCTGATGGCGAAGTTCCAGAAGAATACTATTCCGTACCTCTTGAACAAGCACGCATAGTGAAAGAAGGCTCCGCCTGTACTGTCATTGCGTGGGGTGCAATGGTGCATGTAAGTGAACAGGCAATCAAGGATTCAGGAATTGACTGTGAACTAATAGACCTACAGACGCTAGTTCCTTGGGATCGAGATACTGTTGTTAATTCAGTTAAGAAAACGGGGCGCTGCGTCATTGTTCATGAAGCACCCAAGACCAGCGGATTTGGCGCTGAAATGAGCGCATCAATTCAAGAAAGGTGTTTCTATAATCTAGAAGCGCCAATCATACGTGTGACAGGATGGGATACTCCATTCCCTCACACCACAGAATGGGATTATCTGCCAAGTCCCGCAAGAATTGCAGAAGCGATAAAGAAAACACAGGAGGAATAATTATGGGAATATTTGCGTTTAAGTTACCAGACATAGGAGAAGGAGTAGTAGAAGGAGAAGTTGTAGAATGGATGGTTGCCGTAGGCGACTCAGTCAAAGAAGACGATCCGATTTTGTCAGTGATGACAGATAAAGCAACTGTGGAAATACCTTCACCTGTTGATGGAAAAGTCACTAAGGTGATCGGCGAAGCAGGAGATATTCTTCCTGTCGGAGTAGTATGTATCGAATTCGAAGTGGATGGTGATGGAAATGCATCAGCCTCTAGTGATGAGCCGGCAAAGGAAAAGGTAGAGAAAAAAGCCCCTGAAGCGAAAAAAGAAGTCGCTCCAGAGCCTGCTCCTGCCCCAGCGCCTGTTGCAGAATCAAAGCCAGCACCTCAACCAGTAGCAAGAGCTGCAGGAACCAAGGCATTGGCAAGTCCAGCAGTAAGACAAAGAGCCCGTGAAGCAAATATCAATCTCGAACATGTTGCTGGCTCAGGACCTGCAGGAAGAGTTAGTCATGCAGATTTGGATAAGCATATTTCAGGAGGAGCAAGCGGTGCAAGTTCTTGGTCACCAGTTGGTGCATCAGCAAAAACTGAACTTAACGGAACTGAAGAAATCAAAGTTATCGGCCTAAGAAGAAAGATTGCTGATAGTATGATGGCATCCTACAGTTCTATTGCTCACTTCTCTTATTTTGAAGAAGTCGACATCACCGCTCTTGAAGAATTAAGACAACACTTGAACGCAACACGTCCTGAAGGCGCTCCAAAGTTGACATATCTACCATTCATTATGCAAGCATTGGTAAAAGCACTTAGAGAAAGTCCTGAGTGTAACGCTCTTTATGACGATGAAGCAAATGTAGTCACAAGACACCAAGCAATAAATCTCGGAATTGCGACTCAAACTGATAGAGGACTATATGTCCCTGTTGTCAAGCATGTTGAAGCAATGGACATCTGGCAGGGTGCAAGTGAAATGGTAAGAGTCACTTCAGCAACCCGAGATGGAAAAGCATCCGCTGCTGACCTCTCTGGTTCTACTTTCACAATTACGAGCCTTGGAAGACTTGGCGGATTAGGCGCTACACCGATCATCAACAAACCAGAAGTTGGAATCCTTGGAGTACACAATGCCAAAGAAAGGGCTGTTGTTAGAAATGGGCAAGTAGTAATTCGAAGAATGATGAATTTATCTTCTTCATGGGACCATCGAGTCGTTGACGGTCACGATGGTGCAACTCTTGTTCAAAGAGTCAAGACCTACTTGGAAAATCCTGCTACTATATTCATGTGAAGGTGATAAAATGGAAACTAAGAAATGTCAAGTTTTGGTAATTGGTGCTGGCCCTGGAGGATATGTCTCTGCAATACGTGCTGGGCAATTGGGCCTATCTACGATTATTGTTGAAGGCGAAAAAGCCGGTGGAACATGTTTGATTCGAGGGTGTATTCCTTCCAAAGCATTAATTCATGCCGCACATAGATTTCATGACCTAGCAAAACACTCGAAAGAAGCAGGCCATATGGGTATTTCAATCCCCGGACCTGCTGAATTAAATATGGCTAATATGATATCATGGAAAGAAGGAATTGTCAACAGACTTAACGGTGGAGTTGAACACTTGCTCAAGGCCGCTGGCGCTGAACTAATCAACGGATGGGCTGAATTTCAAGATGCTAAAACTGTTAAAATTGGTAAAGGTAAAGATGCTATTATCGTTCAAGCAGAACACGTCATTTTAGCCAATGGGTCAGTTCCAATTGAACTGCCATTCATGCCTTTTTCGGAAAATGTAATCTCTTCTAGAGAGGCTCTTAACTTGCAAGAATTACCAGAACATGTAGTGGTAGTCGGTGGCGGATACATTGGACTGGAACTTGGAATAACCTACAAAATGCTAGGTTCCAATGTGACAATAGTTGAAGCAATGGACTCAGTATTGCCGATTTTTGACAAGGAGCTCAGAAGACCCCTAGAAATTTTCATTAAGAAAAATAAAATTAAAGTTCATACCGGTGTTTTCGCAAAAGGTACCGAAGACATGAAAGATGGAAAGGTAAAACTGTTTTATGTCGATAAAAATGCAAAAGATGATGCTAAGTTTGAAGAGATTATAGCAGATAAGGTACTGGTGACTGTTGGAAGAAAACCAAATAGTCAATCATTGGAACCAACAGGAGTTGCACTCGATGAAAGAGGATTTGTCAAGGTTAATGATCGCTGTGAGACAAACATGAAAGGCGTTTATGCTATTGGTGATGTATGTGATTCAGGTGAGATGCTTGCTCACGTCGCATCGTTCCAAGGAGAAATGGTTGCTGAAATCATTTCTGGAAAGAAGAGAGCATACGACCCTGTAGCAGTTCCTGCAATCGTTTTCACAGAGCCAGAAATCGTCAGTGTTGGACTCTCTCCAGAGCAAGCCAAGGAGGCTGGACATCCAGTAATCGTTGGTAAATTCCCACTCGGTGCCAATGGTCGTGCTCTGACACAAGAGGCAGAGAAATCTGCAGGCTTTGTTAGAGTATGTGCAAGAGAAGATGACCATCGTATTCTCGGTATTCAAGCAGTTGGAACACATATTAGTGAATTAGTTGGTGAATGGACATTGGCTTTGGAGATGGGTGCTTTACTAGAAGATATTGCTGGAACAATTCATGCTCATCCAACTATGACTGAGATGACTCATGAAGCAGTACTAGCAACCCTTGGTCACGCTATTCACTCTTCGTGAAAGTAATCGGCTATAACTATAATAATAAGTATGAACTGTCGAGTTCATGGATTATGATTCGATGACTCTGCTGGACCTAAAGAAAGTCTGTAAATCTCGTGGTCTAAAAATTTCTGGAAAGAAAGATGATGTCATCATTCGATTGATGGAAAACGATGAGCAAAGTGGACAATCCGTTTGGCAAAATCAGCAGACTATGCAGCCATCTGGCGTTGGAGTAATGCCACAACAACAAGTTATTCCACAATCTTATTTGAATCAAAATGTTCAACGTTTATACATCAATAACAAAAACAGTACAGTAGATGGAATCGGCTGGATTGTAATAATTTATGGAGCCTTTAGAATGCTTATGGCATTTACATTCTCATTAATCGGAATTGGACAACTAGGAGCAGTTGTAGCACCTATTGCGTTTATACTAGCCTTCGCATTCATATTCGGTGGAATTCTTATGACCAATGAATACCTGAATGGAGTGTACTTCACATTAATTACATTCCTTGTATCTGGTTTACTTAGTATTGTTTTCGCTGGAGGAGAATGGAACCCACTTTCAATTTCACTAGCTGATGACGGTTCGATGACAATTTTCTCTATAATGTGTACAACCTTTGGGATGGGCTTGGTTGCATTACCTCTACTAATGTCATTTGATGATTTAAAGAAAGGATGGCCGCCAGCAATTGAGCGGATCCTTAACAGCAGAGGCAGCAGTGGTTCTGATAAAAGAAAGGTTGATTGTTCATCTTGCGGTAAATCGTTGCAAATACCAAGTGACTATTCTGGTAAGATCAGTTGTCCGCATTGTCAAGCAAAAATGGAAATTTGAAAATTTGACTGTGTCAAATTTCGATAATGCTTTACCATTACCTGCTTACTTAGAAATTATGAACTATTCATGAGCCACAGCTTAGACAGTCATCAGGAGTGTCTAGGCTACAAGCAATTGCTTCTAGGCTGGTCAATTCTGCTCTATCTGCTAAACCGGAAACAGTTTGATCCTCGGCTTTCTTTGCTTCGACTGTGAATTGAATCGCATCAGCAGCAGCCTTTGTTCTTAGATAATACATTCCAGTTTTCAGACCTTTCTTCCAACCATAGAAGTGCATCGAAGTAACCTTTGCAGCATTAGCATCTGTCATATGAATATTCATTGATTGACTTTGGTCGACATATGCTCCTCTATCAGCAGCCATATCGATGACATGCTTTTGTTTGATTTCCCATGTAGTCTTGTATAATTCTTTGATGTTATCTGGAATTCCTTCGATGTTTTGAATCGAACCCTTATGACGCAGGATTTCGTCTTTCATTTCCAAACTCCAAATTCCTAGTTTAATCAAATCCTTAATCAAATGTCTATTGGGTACAATAAATTCCCCAGACAGAGTTCTTCTAACATATAGATTAGAGGTGAATGCTTCAAAACACTCATTATTGCCTAGAATCTGAGATGTTGAAGCAGTTGGCATAGGCGCTAACAATAAAGAATTCCTCATACCATTATCGATAATCTCGGATTTCAAAGAATCCCAGTCCCATCGACCGCTGTGCTCGTTCATGTTCCACAAGTCAAACTGTAGAAGTCCTTCACTCGCAGGAGAACCTTCGAATGTTGAGTAAGCCCCTTCAACGATTGCTGCATCCTTGGATGCTGTACATGAAGCGAAGTAAATGGTTTCAAAAATTTCCTTGTTCAGTGTCTTAGCCTCAGGACTTTCGAATGAAATTCCAAGCATTGCGAATGTATCCGCTAGACCTTGTACTCCAAGACCAATTGGTCGGTGACGCATATTAGAATTTCTTGCCTCTTCAACTGGATAATAGTTCACATCAATGACTCTATTCAAATTCCCAGTTGCATGGTATGTCACATCATAGAGAAGTTGATGGTCAAATTCTCCTTTTTCCTCATTGACAAACTTAGGAAGCGCAATAGATGCTAAGTTACAAACCGCTACTTCGTCTTTAGCAGTATATTCCATAATCTCTGTACATAGGTTTGAGGAACGAATTGTACCTAGATTCTTTTGGTTTGACTTTGTGTTAGCAGCATCCTTGTAAAGCATGTAAGGAGTACCTGTCTCGATTTGAGATTCAACGATTTTATCCCAAACTGTTCTTGCCGGAATTGTTTCTCTAGCTAATCCTTGAGATTCGTATGATTCATATAATTTCTTGAAATCTTCGCCATAGGCATCTTGGAGTCCTGGGCATTCATTAGGACAAAAGAATGACCAATCAGCATTTTGTTCTACTCTTTCCATAAATAGGTCAGGAGTCCAAAGAGCGTAAAACAAATCTCTTGCACGAAGTTCTTCTTTTCCGTGATTCTTTCTCAAATCTAGGAACGCCAGAATATCAGGGTGCCACGGTTCGAGATAGATCGCAATTGAACCCTTTCTCTTGCCACCGCCTTGGTCAACATATCTTGCTGTATCATTGAATACACGAAGCATTGGAACAATACCATTACTCTCTCCATTTGTACCTTTGATGTAAGAACCCTTGGAACGAATATGATGAATCGATAATCCAATACCGCCTGCTGACTTAGAAATCAAAGCACATTGCTTCAAAGTGTCATAAATTCCAACCAATGAATCATCTTGCATTGTCAAAAGGAAACATGATGACATCTGCGGCGTTGGAGTCCCTGAGTTAAACAAAGTTGGAGTTGCATGTGTGAAATAGCCTTGACTCATCAAATCATAAGTTTCCAAAGCCTTCTCAATATTTCCGTGGTGAATTCCAACCGATACACGCATCAACATGTGCTGTGGCCGCTCAGCAACCTCGCCATGCAACTTCAGAAGGTATGAACGTTCTAGAGTTTTGAAGCCAAAGTAGTCATAATTATAATCTCGATTATAATCGATATGATTGTTTAATTTATCGGCATTTGCCATAATAATATCAAAAACCTCTTCGGAAATCAATGGAGCATGTTTCTTGGATTCTGGGTCAATATAATCTCTAAGATCTGTAATCACATCTGTAAACAAACTTTTTGTTGAACGATGTAGGTCATCTACACAAATTCTTGCAGCTAATCTACTGTAATCAGGGTGATGGGATGCAAGAGATGCTGCTGTTTCTGCTGCTAATTGATCTAGTTCACGTGTTGAAACACCATCATACAACCCTTCGATTGTAAGTTTGGTCAAATGCGCAGGGTCTATCCAATTTGGGTCTAGACCATCGGTCAGACCTGACAATTTTTCAAGAATAGCATCGAATCGAACATCCTCTTTTTCTCCTTTTCTGTTTACTACTTGCATTGTCATTTTTGTCATCTCCATTGTGTTCTTGAATTGCGCAGTATTCCCCTTCCATCGCGTACGGTTCAAAAGTCTTCGTCTACAGAAAAGCGTTGTTGTACGCTTCCGAGTGTTGCTCCATCCTTGACGCCAGACTTCTGATATTCGCCAACTCTCTTCTCAAAGAAATTAGTCTTTCCTTGCATTGAAATCATTTCCATCCACGGGAATGGATTTGTCACATCATATAATTTTGAAGCTCCAAGTGATACTAACAATCGGTCTGCTACAAACTCAATATATTGCCTCATAAGACCTGCGTTCATACCTATCAACTCAACAGGTAAAGCACTCGTTACAAACTCAGATTCAATTTCCACTGCTTCCGAGATAATTCTGTGAATGATATTTTCTCCTGCACCACGAATCAATTGATTGTGTAGTAGGCAAGCGAAGTCACAGTGAAGTCCTTCATCTCTTGAGATTAATTCATTAGAAAAGGTCAGGCCTGGCATTAATCCTCTCTTCTTCAACCAAAAGATGGCACAGAAGGAACCTGAGAAAAATATACCCTCTACTGCAGCAAATGCCACGAGCCTTTGAGCAAAAGTCCCCTTCTTCCTCGATAACCACTTGAGTGCCCATGAACCTTTCTTCTTGACAGAAGGAACTGTTTCAAGAGCATTGAAAAGGTGGTCTTTCTCTGCCGGATCGGTGATATATGTATCAATAAGTAGAGAATACGTCTCAGCGTGAATGTTTTCCATCATAATCTGGAATCCATAGAAACATCTTGCTTCAGGCCATTGGACCTCATCAGCAAAGTTGGTTACCAAATTTTCGTTGACAATGCCATCACTGGCAGCAAAGAATGCTAAAACGTGCTTCAAGAAGTGTCTTTCATTGTCATTGAGTTTCTTCCAATCTTTAGCATCTTCAGCCAAGTCTATCTCTTCTGCAGTCCAAAATGATGCTGCATGTAATTTGTACATTTCCCAAATCTCATTATGCTGAATAGGGAATAGAACGAACCGACTCATGTTCTCTTGAAGCATAGGTTCAATGTGTTCCATTGACAAATCTATCTCACTTTCATCCGACCCTTTTAAACTATGTTCAATTACCATTTGTCTTCACCTCACTTCTCCAATCGCGCCGGAGTTTCTTCTCGTTCGATAGGGTGTATAATGATACCCCCCTTCGCTCCTTAGGAAACGCAGGTTTTCGGGTGTTTATCAAGGATTGGAAAATGCAAGCATGCTAGCGAAAAACACCCTATTATAACAGGTGTCGAGATAACATCGAAACTCAAATAATACTCCTTTGTTTCCACTGCGTACAAGTAAGTAAATTCATACATTAGATAATAGTCAATAACCTCGTACATTTACCACTGATTATGAGAACTTCTCTAACAGTAGAATTTGCTAAACTTTCGGATAATGCCAAACTTCCAACTCAAGGCTCACCACAAGCGGCGGGTTGGGATCTTTACGCACTGGAAGAGACCAAAATTGAAAGAAGGAAAAGTTCGATGATAAAAACTGGATTAGCAGTGGCCATACCAGAAGGATGGGAAGGACAAATCAGATGCCGCTCATCTCTAGGCAAGAAAGGCATGATTATGCCAAATGGAATTGGAACAATCGATTCTGATTATCGAGGCGAACTCATGGTACTAGCGACATGGATTGGCGAAGAAGATTTCTTTGTTGTCCAGGAAGGCGAGAGAATTGCCCAGTTACTATTCGCACCAGTCCCTATAGTAACTATAGTAGAAACCGATTATGAAAACTTAGGAGACACTGACAGAGGAATGGGTGGATTTGGGTCTTCGGGGAAATTTTGAAAACTTACAAGAGTATTAAATACAATCCGCGACAAATATATGTTTAGGGGCTAGAGTATGAAAATCGAGTCGGTGAATGGGCAAGTTTTGATCGCCATATTCACAATAGTGATAATATTCTTCTTTTGGTCCGGAGGCTCCAAAAAATCTCGACGAGTCACCACTACTACAGTAGTGCATCAAAGATATTATTCCAATCCCCCTAGAAATCCACTTAATAGACCTCCTGGTTTTATTTCGATGTTCGTTGTTTGTGCTGCAATCTGTTTCCTAATAATTTCCAGCACTATCGCTCTTAGCGAGTGGGATGATGCGGTAAAAAAACATAATCATGATGCTAAAGAGTGTAAGCATAATGACCACAACTGTACTAATTACTTCGAGGAGTTCTTGACTACTGATGCCGATATGGGATTTGAAGTTGGTAATGAATTACCAATCTCATTATCCCCAAACGGACCATATTACTGGATTGGTTTTCTAGCCGGCTCAGTTCTGATGATAATTGGAATATATAGTGCTGAAAATCGAAGGTATGGCCATAAGAAGCAACTTAAAGAGGCCGAAAAAAAGTTGCGCCCTATGCTTAGAAGACTGGCATTAGACCCAAATGGAGTTGTTGAAGGCAGAATTAGATTACCCGATGCAATACAGGTATCCAAACCAACTAAGTTTAACGAAAAGTTGATCATACTTATCTACGCAATTTCTGCATTGATGTTGATTTTAACATTCCTCAGTATTGGTAGTTACTTCAATGAGTTATCTGGCGAGCCATATGGCCAAAACATGAATACAAAACATGATGCTCAAGTATTCCTATTACTATCATTACTATTTTTACACTCTACCGCATGTCAAAAGGTAGCCAAATACCTATTTGCCGAATATGAAGGAGAAGATGATTCACTTATACCAACTCAAGTCAGAAGGCAATCTATCAAGATAGAAGAAAATCGAGTTCGAGAACTTAGCACAGATCCCGCCACAGCCAGCGATGTACTAGAAGCATTATCCAAAGAAATGGAGGCTGCTAAAGCCGAGGCTGCATTGTTAAGACAAGAATTAGACGAGACAAGAAACAAAGTCAAAGGACTAGAGACTGAGCTTGTTGAGAAGACTACTGAACTCGAAAGTATACAGGAAATCACCAAGAGTATGGAAAAGATTGTCGAGGAAAACAAAGATGCTGGAGATAAGTCACTATCATTAAATGACTCAGTTATGGTTGGAGATAATTTATTCAACGGTGATAAAATCGATAAACAGATAATAAATGATCCTGAAGCAATCGCCAGAGCAGCAATAGAAGCTTACCGTGAAGGACAAAGAGAACGTAATAAAATTGATTTGGATTTTGATTGAGTGATGGTTTGATGTTTAATGGCCTTCTGGCCTGTTCATGACCGAGATTCGTAAAGTCAAAATAATGAATTTGGGGATAACGCCCTATGAGGATTCACTTGAGTTGATGAAGGAGTTGCAGGCAAAGAGAATCAATGATGAAATTATTGATACCTTGATATTTCTACAACATCCAGAAATAGTGACTGTCGGCCCAAGAGCGAGGAATGATGGAATCAAACCTCCTTCCAATTATCCCTCATTCCCTGTCGATAGAGGGGGGGGCCTCACTTGGCACGGACCAGGACAACTAGTAGCATATCCAATTTTCAAATGGAATCTAGGAGATGAGAATTCTGTTGCGCAAATAATATCGAAATTGGAGAGATGGGTAATTGGAACACTATTAGAATTAAAAATTGATTCATCTATTGACGAAAGAATGCAGGGCGTATGGGTAGATGGCAAAAAAATATCTAGTATTGGATTATCTTTTCTAAGATGGACATCGAGACATGGTTTAACAATTAATTATGACACTCCAGAATCCAGAGTTGAATTATTATCCGGTTGCGGGCTTGATGCACAGACTACGACATCGCTAAGTCGCTTAGGATACGATGTCACTTTTGAACAGTTGATGGAAAAACTAAGTTCGACTATGTTAGAATTTCTTAATCGAGAAACACAATAACCAATAAGTGCTAACTCTACGGACAGAACGAGATTTATGTCCGAAGATTACTGGCCTAGGTTCGAGGTCACAGAGGGAGATAAAGAAATTCCAACAATTGGATATCTAGATTGGTACGTACCTAGGCTAGAAGAAAATCGGCCTTACAATCTATCTCTTAGTGGAATGCAATATGAATGGGACATCGAGGAACTGATGAAAGACACGGTATATGACATCGCGAATCATCATATTGGAGCACTAGATGACCCCCGAATTAACGTTTCTAAAAGAGAAGGAGTTGGAGTCGAAAATGTAGTCATATGCCATGGTGCAACTCAAGCATTACACGTATCGGTATGCGCTGCAATGGCTATGAGTAATAAAAAAACTAACAACATCACCGTAGAGTCACCATGCTATGCACCAATTGTACAATCCCCCCAACTATTCAATCATCCAACAAGAAAAGTCACTAGAATTCCTGCAGATGATGGGCCTTGGCGTATCGATAAAGTAGAATGGCTAGCAGCTATCAAAGATTCTGCGATTCTAATGGTTACACCGATATTAAATCCATGTGGGTGGGACTATCATCCCGACGATAGAAATTGGATTGTGCAGACATGTAAAGATCATGAAGTGATAATAATAGCCGATGAAGTTTACATCGATAGTAAAAGAGAACACTCAACATATTCCCCATTCCACACTCTTGGAGAGCATTGTATTTCGGTGAATTCACTTACTAAAATTTACTCATTAGGTACGCTACGCTATGGTTGGCTAATATCATCAAAAGATATTTCTGAACAAGCCAGAAGAGCATTTTTCACACTCTCGGGAATGATGGGTAGCCCTACACTAAGAGTCGCTGATTCAATATTTCCAAATCTAGACTTGGCGATAAATAAGATGAATGAATTTCGTAACAAAAACTTACCACTACTAAGAGAAATGCTGAATAAAATGAATATTCCATGGAACGAACCGCCATATGGATTATTTGGAGCATTTAAATTGCCTTTAGAAATAGATGCGATGGAATTTGTCGACAATGAATGTAAACAATTTGGAGTTCTTGCAGTTCCAGGAATAATGTTCAGTGAAAAACTATCTAGTTGGCTAAGAGTTTCTTGGTCTATAGAGCCAAAGTTATTTTCTGATTCTTTGATTAACTTAGAAAAAGCACTACTTTTAGCCATTATTAAAAAAACAAGTCAATAAAAGCAAGTTCCCCAACCACCTAACATGGGCGAAGTTGTTGTTGCTATAACTGGAGCGTCAGGTGCCATATACGGTAAACGCTTGCTAGAGGTTCTAAATGAAATGAGTATAGCAACTAGACTAGTTGTTACAAAGTCTGGAGAAATTACACTACAACATGAATGTCAACTAACCAAAGAAGAACTAGTCAAAATGACAAATTCAACTCTAGAAGACCAATCAAATGTTGGAGGCAAATCAGCATCTGGTTCGTCAAAAATTGATGCAGTTGTAATTTGCCCTTGCTCTGGAACCACCATCGGAAAACTTGCTGCAGGAATCAGCGACAACCTTGTGACAAGGTCGGCAGTTGTTGCACTGAAGGAAAGAAGAAAACTGATAATAGTACCTAGAGAAGCCCCATATGCAACAATACATCTCGAGAATATGGCTAAACTTTCCTCAATGGATACCATAATAATTCCAGCATCGCCTGGATTTTACAATCACCCTAAATCAATCGACGATCTAGTGGACTTCATTATCGCTCGAATTCTAGACCACATCGGTTACGAGCACAATATTGGAAAACGCTGGACTGGAGAAGAAATAAACTGAGCAATTAACCGCCGATTTATTGAATGAAAACCTCTAGCGCTGACTGTCCGAGGTTTTGTTATGGATTATGATTCTATGCGTGTATCTGAGTTGAAGGAAGAACTGAGGAAATATAACGCTCCAGTAAGCGGTAATAAAAATGAGTTAATTGAACGACTAAATCAATTTAATCTAAAAGATGAAACCATCATAACCTTGGAAGATGACGACTTTATTGAAACAAACTCTACAGAAAGAAACTCCTTCATCGCCAGAATGAGAAGACCAGTCTATGGGCCATTAAATTTAGGAGCAATTTATGCAATTGTTGTTTCTCTATTAATGCTTACAACTGTTCTAATTATTCAGCCTTCATGGTTAGGTTTTGGAGAAGATTATGAATATGAGTTAATCGAATTTGACCAACAGCAAGTTAAAATATTTGCAGAAGAACTTGTAGCTTTAGGACATCCTGATTGGGAAGGTCGAATGAGTGGAACTACCGAGGAGTCAAATACCGCCCAATACATCAGTAATGAATTTGTTGAAATGGGATATGAAGCCGAAATAAACGAGTTCCAAGTCCCTATGCATCATGTCAATTCAGAACCAAGTTTCCGACTTTGCGTCCAAGGATTGGGAGGGTTCTCACCATGTGATGGACCTGCAGCAATCGGCTCTCAAGTGACTTCTTTCCAACATAGGATCGATTACGTGATTCAAGGATTCTCTGGGCAATCAGCCTACATGTTCAACGAAGATGTTCAAGTGACTGATTTGGGTAATGGAACCGATGAGGCATTATGGCAATCGGCTACTGGGACTATCGGATATGTTAGAGGAGACAGTTCTAAAGTAGGTAATACTGAATTGTATAGTAATGCTGCAATCAATGATCTTGCAGGACTAATCAGTGTAAATAAAAATTACAACTGTGGAAAGATCGAAGGAACTGATTGCGTACCTATTTTCAAAGGAACAAACTATGATTCATTGGTTGAAGCAAATGGAGGCAGTATACCTACTGAAATACCTTTCATATCGATGTCCAAAGATGCTGGTGACATATTCGAAGCATCTGTAATAAACGCTTCTGAACCAGCATCTATAGAGTTATCTATCGATGTCACAAACGACCAAGAAAGAACCATCTACGTACCTTGTGGCACAATCAAGGGGAAAACCTCAGAGGTTGTTATTGCTGGAGGGCATCATGATACGGTATACCACGGCCAAGGTGCCATTGACGATAGTTCTGGAGTTGCTAGTGTACTCGAGATGGCAAGACAAATGTCGTCAATAGTTAACGAAACTGGAACTCCTGAGCGAACTATAAAATTCTGCACCTGGGGTGGTGAAGAAGAAGGATTGTGGGGTAGTAGAGCATATGTCGAAGAAATGCAGAGTAGCCTAAGAGAGAACCTTAGACTATACATCAACTTTGATATGAACCATGTTGATGCTGATTTTGAAAATCGAGGCAACTCATTGACTCTATTCACCAATAACGCGGATGACTATGGACACATGCAAAGAATCACTGAACTCTACAAGGAAAAAAGAAGTGAGATTGCAGACAGATATGATATTCAATTCCAACTCTTAGATGGCGACTTAGGAGATGAAAATCAGATGCCATGTAATTCAGATCATTGTCCCTTTGTGTATGATTTAGGAGATAAAGATGGTCGAGCTGTTGTATGCTATGGTAGTGGAAGTTGGGAGTATCACACATATCTTGATACTATGGATAGATTCAATGAAGAATCATTAGCGGTTTCAACAACTATCTATGGGACATACATGCGATTACTCGCTTATGACCTCGATGTTTAATTGCGAGACTTTCAATAACTAAACCGGTTGGGTCAACACATGGTCGCTCCTAGTGCATGGGCATCTCATATTCTGGTCAATTCTAAATCAGAGGCAATGCAGATAAAAGAAAAGGTCAGCAAATTAAAAGATTTTCAAAAAATGGCTCGTAAAAAGAGTACTTGCCCATCAAGTCAAAAAGGTGGAGACCTGGGCTGGTTTCGCAAAGGTATGATGGTAAGAGAATTCGATGAAGCAGTTTGGGAACTCCCTATTGGTTCTACTTCTACACCCATTAAAACCCAATTTGGTTACCACTTAATTTGGGTTCATGAAAGAGATTCAGAGTGATATCATGTTCACCATCTCATTAGAAGATTATCGCGTCATGGCTAAGCATGGTGCATATGACTTTGAGCATCTAGAAGACCAGCCATTCATAGTCACAATAAAAGTCCAAATAACTGATGGAAAGGTAAACGAGGACTTGGACAAGACTGTAAATTATGCAGATTTACAATCTACTATCGATGATATCCTACTTGATTCTAAGCCGATTCGCCTTATGGAAACAATGGCAGAAAAAATGATCGACAGATTGAAATCAAATTCCCTTATCAAAAAAATATCGATTCGCATCGAAAAACCCAATGCACCACTACCGCACAAAGGTGGATTGGCCGTAGTTGAAGCCGAATGGACAAAATAGATGCGAGCATTCAAGCCCGATGACTAAATCGGTTCACTATGGTCGAAGAAGTTCAACGTGTATTCGTTCCATCGGTTACTGAAGAAGATGGAGGCACAATTGGCCTCGGTTGCTTTAGTAGTGAAAAGGTCGCTTGGGAAGTGCTACGAACATTCTTGAAAAGAAGTGAAGAGATGCTCCTGACTAGTTCTAGCGTAGTAGTATGGGATATTGACCGTATAGGCCAAGAAGCGATGACCGTTTTAGCGACGATGGATTGTAAGGATTGCCCTGTATGCTCGAGAAGAACGTTCTGGGTAGACCTGGAACATTTCAGTGCTTTATGTCATGGAAGCGCATGCTCTGCTTGGATTGAAGAGAATACTATTGACCCTGAAATAATCGACTGTGGCTGGCCCACAATACGTTTCTTGAAACAAAATAAGTCTATAGAAGAGGCAGTTAAGGAACTTTACAAACTTGGAGACAGACTCAAGGCAGCGGGTGTTACAGAGCAAGTTAGTGGTTCCGCTGAACAGATGATGAAAGATCACTTTCAGCAAAGTGAAGATTAGAGCATATTTAGAACAATAGGCCCTACAAAGCTGAACGCAAATAATCCCAAGAAGATAAACATCCATAGACGCATCTGCTTTTGATTTCTTTCATCTCTGTCGTTCTTACTAACGCATTCTGAACTTTTACAGACTCTTGGCTCTGCATTTAGCGGAATTGGTTTTTGACAAATTCGACAGTGTTTGTGTGCCTGATTCTTCGAACCGGAGAATACTTTTTCTGAAACTTTCGATATCTTATCTTTGACTTTTTTTGCATCTACCATATTCATACACTCCTGATTAATGTTCCATTGAATTCTTCACCATCTAACGCGCTATCCAACAGTGAAATATCTCTGCCATCCAATACTGCAATGTCTATAGAAGCATCCTTTGCCCAGCCAACCGCAACAGGGTCGACGACTGCTGATTGACCCGGCATGAGCGGCTCAGTACCTGTCACCTCTGCCAATTGGTCTATGGAAATATCAAACATAGGCTTAGCATCTTCATACTTTCTAGGATCTTTATCATAAACATAATCAACATTCGTTGCGATGACACAATTTCTAGCACCACAGTCTCTAGCCAATGCGATTGCGACTGCATCTGTAGTATGACCAGGAGTCGTCCCGCCCATCACTACAATAGCATGCTTGTCCATCAAACTTGATGCCTCAACGGTATTAGTTGGAATTATCGGCGATACATCACATCCAATGTCTAGAAATATTTGTTGAAGGACAGTGGCATTGAGCCTAGTAGCTGCTATTCCAACTTCGTCAAGTCTTGCCGAATCAGAGATTATATTCTTAGCTAGTTCGATACCTTCTCTCGCCGGTAGCCCACCGCCAACCACGATACCAAGTTTACGACCATTTCCTTCTAAATGGACTACCAATTGCCTCAACTGCCCAAGCCATTGACGCCTTTTTTCAGCCTCTTCAGGCCTTAGTAGGCTTCCACCTAGAGCAACAACATGAGTTTCTGTCATCATTCTTGCCTCAAACCTCAAGTCTTTGAGGCTATCCCTAAATTTACCATTGACATGCCTTTTTAATGATTTCAAACTATAATGGCATCATTGAATTGGGGCGAGAGTTGAAGACCTTTAGCGAATGCCCTGTGTATGGAGGAAGATGTATGAGTGATGATGCTGAGATTTCTACTCGTCGCCTACGTCTAAAAATGGCTCTCGAAGAACTTCGTGAGATGAAAGGTTTTGGAACTGAGTTAGTCACCATAATCATCCCTCCCGATAGACAGGTATCAGATGCCAGAGCAATGCTTCAAAATGAACATGGACAGGCTGCAAATATCAAGTCAAAGGGCACTAGAAAGAATGTCCAAGGAGCCATAGAATCAGCACTATCAACACTTAACGGACTCAAAAATGCTGGAGAAAATGGCATAGCGGTATTTGTTGGCTCAATAATAATCGGCAATAATAAATCTCGAATGGTCAATGTCGTTGTTGAAAATCCACCCCAACCGTTTATTTCCTTCCGATATCGATGTGATTCTAAATTTGAATTAACTCAATTAGAAGATATGCTTGTGGATAAGAAATCCTATGGCTTGTTCGTAATTGATAGAGCAGAAGCAGCATATGGAATTGCATCTGGAAAACGTATCCATGTACAAGAACACCTTGTCTCAAATATCATGGGTAAGCACCGACAAGGGGGTCAATCGGCACAACGTTTCGAACGTCTAATCGAAGAGGCAGCACACAATTTCTTCAAGAGAGCAAGCGAGCATGCTTGCAGTTATTGGTTGCCAAACCTAGAGAATATCCAAGCGATAATTATCGGAGGCCCTGGAGCAACTAAAGATTTCGTTGTTAAAAATGAATACTTCCATCACGAAATCGCCAAGAAAATTGCGAAAACCACATTTGACGTTGGCTATTCTAATGAAAGTGGAGTAAGAGAACTGGTCGATAATGCCGGCGGTTTGATGGGTGAAATCGAATTAGATGCAGAGCGACAAATGATGAACCGTTTTCTTCAGGAGCTCATTAAAGCACATCCAAAAGCAACATATGGAGAAGTTATGATCATGCAGGCACTCGACCAAGGAGCTGTAGACACACTTCTAATTTCCGAAGGACTAAGAAAGAATTCCTTAACTTTGAAGTGTAAGAAATGTTCTAATCAGTGGAAAGTATCAATCTCACGCTCAGAAGTTATACCTGACTGCCCATCATGTAATGCAAGATCTGATGATATAACTGAAATAGAAAATATTTCATTGATTGATGAACTATCTTTAATGGCAGCAAAGAGTAATTCTTTGATTTCCTTTATTTCTATAGATACTGAAGAGGGCTCACAGTTGATTGAAGGATTTGGCGGATTAGCCGCCATTCTCAGGTACCCGATGATGTGATGTTATGAAGATTCTTAGAATGCATGTAGAGCCTGCTCTTGGCGCTGCCCTAGAATCGATGGGTATCGAGAACCCTAATTGGAAATCTATGCTTGCACAGTCAAGGGAACATTCACAAGGAGATTTGTCTTTACCATGCTTTCCTTTTGCCAAGCAATTGGGTAAAAGCCCTAACGATATCGCAGAGGGACTATCTCAATCGATTGAAGTTGGCGGAGCAATTGGCGAGATAAGTGCGACTGGAGGATATTTAAATTTCAAAGCTGGAGCGATATGGCTGGCCGAGCAGTTGCTTTCAGGCAAAGTTAGAATTGGAGATGCCTTTGGTAATAAGTCAGATACTGGAAGGCAAGTTCTAATTGAACACACATCAGCAAATCCAAACGGTCCATTTCATGTTGGAAGAGCTCGTAATGCAATACTTGGTGACACTTTGGTTAGACTTCACCGCCTACTAGGTAACGAAGTTCGGGCTGAATATTACGTTGATGACATGGGCAAGCAAGTTGGAGTGCTTGCTTGGGCATTGGATAATTTATCCGATAAAGATGTTGAAAGTATACTTGAAGACAAAGATACTGTTTCTACCAAGTGGTCTGACAAGGCAGACCATACAAGAGTCAGGTGGTACCAAGCGGCTCAGAAACTTCGTAAGGATGAGGTGAATAGTCAAAAGATGGAACAAGAAATTGGGAAATTAGTTCATGCTAGCGAGCATGGGGATGAATCAGTTCTACAACAGTTTCACAATTCTTTCCAACCTGTTTTAGATGGAATGCTAGAAACATTAGCGAGACTGGGAATTGAGTTTGATCAGTTCACGAAGGAATCTATGTTCGTAACTAATGGTGATGTTGCTAAATTAACCGAAACTCTTTCCCAACTAGATATTCATGGAGTTGCAGATAATGGAGCAGAATATTTAGATCTAGGCGCAAGAGGAATGAAAGGTAAGACTGAATTCTTCTTCAAAAGAGGAGACGGCTCATCTCTATATGCTACCAGAGACATCGCTTATCACATTTGGAAATGGAATCAATGTGATGATTTGATCAATATCCTTGGCGAAGACCATAAGTTACAGTCCAAGCAAGTCGGCATGACACTGCAGGAATTGGGCCATAAAATACCTGAAGTTCTATTCTATTCATTTATCAAATTACCAGAAGGAAAAATGTCAACACGAAGAGGTAATGTTGTATTTATGGATGACTTACTTGAAGAGGCGAAAGAACATGCATCTCAAATTGTCAGAGAGTTGAGAAGTGAATATTCTGACCAAGAAGTATCACATATTGCTGAATCTGTCGGTAGGTCCGCAATAAGGTTCAATATCATCAGAGTCAGCCCTGATAAGGGATTCACATTTAGGTGGGAAGAAGCACTAGCGTTTGAGGCTGGTTCTGCACCTTTCATAATGTATAGCCATACAAGGGCACTTTCTATAGCCAATAAATGTGTAGATAATGGTATTGATGTTGATATTATTACCGATAAAGTGCTAGACTTAACAAATACTGATTCAACATTACCTAAGTCACTAGTAGATTTACTACGATGCATGGCAATACAAAACGATGTTCTAGAACGTTCTGTCAAACAGTGCCGACCGAATTTATTTGCAAATCAAGTATTAAATCTCGCTACAAGTTTCAATGGCTTCTATCGTGATTGTAAGATTTTTGATGAAGGCGAGGTCAATGAATTATACCTGCAGATTTCACAACTTGCTTCTAAGTTCCTAAAAACAGGAATGGAAGGGCTAGGAATTATACCTCTAGAAAGAATGTGATCAGTTGACGTCAGACCTAAACCAACCATCTGGTAACTCCATCGGGTCATAAACATTAGAATCCTTTACCTTTCGAACTATTTCTAGTTTCATAGACTCCATTCCGACCCCTTCGATAGCAGACATTGTCACTCTTTCATTGACATCATAAAGTAGCGGCAATTCAGGTTCTCCTTCAGAACCATCTTCAATCCATTCTAGTTCGCATTGCTTCACAAAGTCCCAACTTTCTGGCCTTGGGTCAAACAAATCTGCTTTTGATGAAACAACCATCAATTCAGTCCCAGGAAGATGCTTCTTGACATCTTCGAGTAAATTCATTTGTTCTTCAAGTGAGGTGCCACAGTTCTGACTCTCATCTACTAAGAACAGAACTAAAGAACCAAGATTCTCGAGTGCTGAAATAGCTTGAAGTTCGATATCATTTCTTTTCTCCATTGGACGGTCTAGTAAACCAGGAGTGTCAACCAATTGATACTGTAGTCTGCGATGAATAAAATGACCAACGTGAATTTGTTTAGTTGTAAATGGATAATGATTTACTTCCATATTTCCTGAACTCAATGCTGAAATGAAAGCAGATTTACCTACATTTGGCGCACCACAAACAACTATGCATGGAAGTACTTGGTCAATAGTTGGTAAACGCTTCAACACTTCTCTTGACTGATTTAGCCATACAAGTGAAGGTCCGACTCTTCTCATGATCGATGAAATCCTACCATAAGCTTCCCTTCTAGCATCATGCATCAATTCGGTTCGACCTGTGCGGACTATCTTGTGAGCATTTTGTCTCGAGATATTTACTACTTGCTTTGAGCCCCAGTGTAACATAGACAGGTGATGTCTATAATCGTCACACCCTACACAGGCATCTATCATCGAGACATCAAATTTAGGAGATTGGTCTAGTGATGGCCATGTATTAACTGTGTCTAGAAGAGTTGTAGAAATAATATCAGCAGCGGTTTGAACCATCCTGTTCATCTGTTTTCTAACTCTGAAAATTCTATCTGAGTCGTCAACTCTATCTGCAGCCTTTCTAGCACGAGAAAAGGCTTTGTCAAGAACTTCATCTTCTAAAAGTACTGTTGGAAGAGTACGCCATGATACTTTCATACTGTTCCCCAATTGTGTCCAGATGACTTCCCTTCAAGAAGACTTGGTACAGATTAGCCTAATATAATCAAAATCTCAATGTTTAGGAGCGAGGTTAAAGTAGGCTCGGCTTATGGTCAAACCATGGCGAAGAAAAAGAACGACGTTAAACTGCCAAAATGGGCAGTATCACTATGGGAAGACATGGGTTCACCAAATCTTTCAGATGTAGACGGAGTTAACAGCGGAGATTTGTTAGAAAGGAGGCATGGGCTTCGTAAAGACGACATTGTAGAGGTTCAATTAGATGCTCGTGCCTTTGCTGATGGCGAGGAAACTTGGATTAGAGGAAGACTACTTTCTTCTGGTAAATCGAGTATTGAAATTCTATGCGAAGAAGGAAAGAACAACTATATCGCCAGAGATGTCATAGTAAAAATTGTACTAGTTGCTCACACCAGGCCTGCGTATATTGACGATAAAGAGTTACTAGCATTTGAAAGAGAGGACATGAAAAGACGTTCGAACCTTCACGAAAAAGTCGAAAAAGAAAGTAAAGGCTCTGATGACACCCACCTATGGGGCTGATTTTTTGTCCATTGACAAAGAATGGGAACTAATTGAAAATCATCATTATCAAAGAATTTTCAAGTTTCCCGACTTTGTCACTGCTCTAGAATTTGTAAACCAAGCATCTTTAATTTGCGAAGAGATTGATCATCATGCTGAATTTGTTCTAAGTTGGGGTCAAGTATTAGTAAAGACTTGGAGCCATGACATAGACGGCATCTCGGATAGAGACTTACAACTTTGTCAATCAATCGATAAAATATTAAAGCAAAATTGAGGATTTAATATGCCTACTGACCCTAAAGGAAGAACAGAAGTTGGATATCAAACTCATGTATTTGTTTGTGGACATGAAAGAAACGAGAATGCAACAAGGCCTAGTTGTGCAAATCGAAATAGTTTAGATCTATTACGACATCTCAAATTATTAGTTAAAAGCAGTGATATGACTAATATCAGAGTGCAAAAATCAGGATGCCTAGATTTCTGTGAATTTGGAACTACATGCGTAGTTTATCCTGAAGGAACCTGGTATTCATTAGAAGACGAAAAGTCTGTTGAAGACATATTTAGAAGCCTGAAAGAAGGCACAATCGCTAACGAACATTTGCTAGAAATTGAATCATAGTTTAACTGGCCTAGTCGCACCACAAGCTTGACACTTCAGGAGAGTTGTTCTGTCTTCTCTCACAAACATTGTATCTGGAGATTTGCACTGGCTACATTTGATGAATGAATTGACATAGTTTGCGATTGTTTTCTTTATTCTTTTTGGAGGTATTCTACCTTTGAATCTAGCACGAGGTCCGTCTCTAGAACCAGAAGTACCCAAATCATTCAAGATATACTGATACACGTGATTTTCATCTCTATCCATCATCGAAACAACATCATTGAAATTACGGAAAATTGTATTTGAACCTTCGATTAGAATTTGTGGCTCTGGAAGTCTCCATCTTGATCTAGAGGAGATATTATCTGGAATATTTCCACGAGCGCGGTCGAGAAGTGTCTCGTAATCGAAGTCTCCCATGGTTAGCGCTTGTGTCATTCGTTCTTGAAGGCTTTGGGATTAATTTCATCGATTAATGATTAATTTGATGAAAGGTTTGATGTGTTGAAATAGTCTCGATAGTTTTGAGAGACATGGTATCAAGCATCGAGGAACTTCGAATCACTGCTGCGAATTTACGTAAAGAGGGATTAAACAGTCAGCAAATAGCTGATGAATTATCACTTTCCCAAGACACAATCTCTTGGCTTTTAGCAGGAAATCAACAATCAGAAGAGAGGCCAACCGATGTTAGAATCGGCTGGAGAACTATTGGAGTAAAGCCAAACCGTATTGCCGCAGTTGGAACAATTATGGCTGACGTGGCAGAAGAAGAACTTGGTTTTGATGAAATTGATACAATAGTTGGTATTTCGATTAATGGAATTACTTTTGGTCATGAAGTTGCTAGAAACTTAGATTGTGAGTTTACAGTATATAGAACGACTGACGGAGGAGATGGTTCAGGCTCTTTATCAAGTAAGTATGGACAAGTTTCTGGCAAGCAAGTAGTAATTATTGATGATGTTTTATCAACTGGGCAAACTATGAACAAAACGATCGAAGCAATTCGAAATGCTGGTGGGGAAGTTGTTCTAGTAATTGTCCTAGTCAACAAAACTATGCGTAATGAAATCGAAGGCGTACCTCTTAGAGGCGTGATTCGCGCCGTTTCAGTTTGAGGTGAAGATATGCATTGGGCAGACGTCACGGCTCAGGCCTTAGCGCACAGAGGCGATAAACACGTAATTTCAACTGGCATTACTCCAAGTGGAGAATTCCACATTGGACACCTCAGAGAAATATTGACAGGCGATATGATATCTAGAGCCGCTAGAAATGCGGGACTTGACGTCGATTTCATTTTTATCGTAGATGATGCCGACCCATTGAGGAAAGTATATCCTTTCTTGGATGAAGACTACTCTCAGTTCATTGGACATCAAATTGGTTCGATTCCAGCACCCGATTTGGAAGGGAAACCGGATTTTGAGAAGTTCAAAAAAGATGGACTAAGTTATGCGGATTATTTTCTTAATCCATTTCTCGAGGCATTAAGGACGATTGGCGTAGTTCCACGAATTATCAAAAATATGCACTCATATCAATCCGGTCAATTCAATGAAGTTTCCAAAATAGCCTGTGATAAAGCTGACGAAATTAGAGAAATTATTGAGCGTGTATCTAGTAGAGAATTAGCAGATGACTGGTTCCCATGGAGCCCATTAGACTCTAAAGGCTCTCTAGAAGGAGTTGTTGTAACTGGTTATGAATTTCCTTTAGTTCATTGGAAAGATTCTCACGGGGTTGACGGTAGTTCAGATATTACCAAAGGTGAAGGTAAACTTCCATGGAGAATAGATTGGCCTGCTAAATGGTCTTGGATTGGCGTTACCTGTGAAGCATTTGGAAAAGACCATGGCGCAGCTGGTGGTTCATATGCCACCGGTAGAGAGATTTGTCAACTATTTGGTTATCAGCCACCTCAACCATTGACCTATGAATGGATTAGTCTGAAAGGTCAAGGTGCGATGTCCTCATCTTCTGGAAATACTATTGGACCTATCGAAGCATTGGAATTAGTCCCTCCTGAAATACTTAGGCTACTAATCGCTCAGTCAAAACCGAACAAGGCTATTGAATTTGATACTGGCATGAGCCTAGTAAACTTAGCAGATGAATATGAGAGACTTCTTTCACGTAACTTTGACCAAGAACTCGAAGAAGAAAACCTATCCCGAAGAAAGAAAGTTCAGATTGAAGATGCAATAGGGGCTTTGGGGATGGCCAAGGTAACAACTGAATCGATATTGGAATCATCTAATGTTACTTTTAGACACTTATGCTTACTTGCCCAAACCAAAACCTCTGATGAGATGGTATGGAAAAGTCTAGGCTATACTGATACTGATAAGCCACCTACCTCATTAGTTGATAGATTGAACAAAATGAAAATATGGATTGAGTCAGAGCACTTGCCTGAAGAAATGCGGATCTCATTAATAGAAAACCCACAATCAGAGACATTCGTTGAATTTGGCGATGAGGAAATAAAAGTATTAGAAATTCTAAAGAAAGAACTAGAAACCTGTGATTGGAACAAAGAAGATATCGGAAATGCAATTCCAAATTCTGCTAAATCGATAGAACTTTCCCCTAGAATAGCATATTTAGTAGCATATAGCACCCTGATGGGTCGCTCAAGAGGGCCCAGATTAGCACCAATTCTTGCTGAAATTGAACGTACTCGAATTATACAAATCTTAGAAAGATGCCTAACTGTGATAAATTCATAAGGTTGAAAGTTTAACTTATTTGGCAATATATGCCGCACTATTGAAAAGTGGAACCGTATCATCTCCATCCATGGCGGGAGTTTATTGTCCAACCTGTGAGGCAGATGTAGAGCCTGCCGCAAAGTTTTGTCTATCGTGCGGACATGACATGACAGGACAAGGCCCAATTACATCTACAGGGCATGATTTGAATCAGTTAAGAGATGTGATTAGGCTTCGTGATGACCTATCAATGGCTGATAAATTCGATATGATTGCTAAGATCGAAGAAGGTGCAAATCCAATTAAACTCGGTATTGCTGCTCCTGCTGAAGGTGAAGAATATGATATTGGCGACGCTTTTTCATCCACTGAAATGGACTCTAGTAGTATTTCCACAAACATAAATCGCGACTGGGGTAACTCGCCTGCTGCAAATGCGGCTGTGAGAGCTGTAGTTAGAGGCACCAACGCTTGGGACTTAATCCAAGAAGGGAAACTAGACCTCAACGAAGGACTGTTCAGAGAAGCCATGGATACTGGTATGGAAGCATCTACTCACATTCACGATGTTGCAAGTGGTGAGCACGAAGGAATAGACCCCGAGGCTATGAGAGCAATACCTGTTCTAAAACCACCAAAGAGAAGTTTCTGTCCTAAATGTGGTTCTGACATACATGCTAACACCATGCTACAATGGCGTAAGTGGAGAGATTCTGCTAGTGAAGTTGTTTCAATGCAACTAGAAGCATCTATGGAAACTTCATTGATTCAAGTTGCTTCTCATTACATCAATGTAATGCAGGCATTACAAGATGAAAGAGACGATGCTTATTCAAAACTGCAAAATTTAGATCAATCTGTAATGGAAGAAAAGATTAGAGCCAAATTAGAAAAGAGCATTAGAAAAGAACTAGAGCAAGAAATACGTTCTGAACTTGAAGAAGAATTCCAAAACAAAACAGTTTCTAATGTCGCCAAGAAAGGTGATAGTCCAAAGAAAGAAACAAAATCTACTCCGGCAAAAAAGAAACCTGAGAAAAAGAAAACAACTCCTAAGAAATCAGGCGGTATGTTTGGTGCTAAAAAACCAAAGAAGACCTATGATGGTGAAAAGGGTGGTAAAGGCGATTGGTTCTTGAAAGACGCACTTGATACTGTTTATGATCCACATGGCACTGGTAAGCCAATCAAGGGCGCAACTATCTTGGCTAGATCTTCTGAAGGGAATGTTAGAGTTAGAGATGTTGTTCGAATTTACTCTAAAGAAGGAGAGGCAGGGATAAGCGAATTAGCATGGACAAGCCCTCTTACAAGATATATCATCGATGCTTACGATGCTTGTTGATTAGTAGTTGACCTTTAATCTTCTAGGTTCAACTATCCCTTTTTGTTGTGCCTTTATTGCAGCTACTTCCATATCTGATCCTCTGATTGTTGTCACAAATGGAATGTTGAGTTCTACTGCCAGTCTTCTCATCATATTTCCATCTCTAACCGCACCACCAGATACTGTTGGTACGTTAACAATGAAAGAAATTTTACCTTGCCTCATCAAGTCAAGAGCGTCTGGGTGTTTAGATTCCCTGATTCGATATGCTACTTCTACAGGGATTTGATATTCCCTAAGATAATCAGCAGTTCCAGGTGTTGCATAAAGATTGAAACCCATCTCAATCAATTTCGAAGCCGAATTCAAGAGATTCTTTTTGTCTTGGTCTCTAACGGTAAGGTAGGCACCTCCGCCCTTAGCAACAGGTACTTCTGTGGCTAGTCTCGCCTTCAAGTATGCAACATCTGCCGATATATCAGAGCCAAAGACTTCGCCTGTAGATTTCATTTCAGGGCCTGGAGCAGGGTCAAGTCCACGTAGTTTTATGAATGGAAATACAGGCGCCTTGACACAAATTTGACCTGAGGTTCTAATTGGAATCTCCTGCTTTGAAAGAGGGATACCGATAGTTATGTTTGCAGCGATTCGTGCAAGCGGTAGACCCGATGATTTAGCAACGAATGGAACTGTTCGTGACGACCTTGGATTGACTTCAAGAACATATAGATCGTCGCCCTGAATTGCAAATTGGATATTGAAACAACCTCTAATATTGAGACCTAATCCAATCGCCTCAGTTTGTTTTTTAACTAATTCAAGTATATTTTCAGAAACATTTTGCGTAGGAATGAAACAAGTAGAATCACCTGAGTGAATTCCTGCTTCTTCTAAATGTTCCATGATGGCCCCGACTAGAACTTCCTTGCCGTCACATGCAGCATCAACATCCAGTTCTGTTGCATGTCCAAGGTATTCATCAACCAACAGAGGTTTATCGGGGGCGAGATATGCTTCCTTTAGATATGCATCTAGTTGTTCTTGATTAGAAAGTATTTCCATACCTCTTCCACCCAGAACATATGATGGTCTGATTAGCACAGGGAATCCGATTTCTTGAACCGCTTTCCTAACATCATCCGAACTTGTACCGGTTGTTCCTCTTGGCATTTTCAATCCTGCTCTTTGTGCAAATTTTTCGAACCTTTCCCTATCACTTGCTTCGTCTATAGCATCACAGGAGGTTCCTGCGATTTCTAACTCCAAGCCCAACTTTTGCAAATCGGGAAGTCTCTTTTCTAGTGGTTGAGAAAGATTGATAGCCGTTTGGCCACCAAACTGGAGTAAAATCGAATGAGCGTTTTCCCTAAGCAAAACTTCTGAAACATATTCCAGCGTCAAGGGTTCAAAGTAGAGTCTGTCAGATGTATCAAAATCGGTTGAGACTGTTTCAGGATTATTATTGATCAGTATTGCATCTTTACCTGCATCTCTAATTGCCTTAACAGCATGAACACATCCATAATCAAATTCTATTCCTTGACCAATTCTAATAGGTCCACTACCAATTGTGACATAACGTTTTTTGGTTCGAGTATCTAAGTCTGGAATATAGTCGATTTCATTAGAACCATACGGCTCATAGGTGGAATAGTAATAAGGAGTTTTTGCAGCAAATTCAGCAGCACAAGAGTCAACCATTCGATACTTGGGGTGAAGCTTCAATGAATGTCTGCGAGCCATTACCGTTGATTCATCACGCCCTCTAGGTAGTGACTTATACCCAGTGGCAGGGAATGAATTCAAAGCGTCAGCAATATGTGAATCACTAAATCCAAACGATTTCCATCTCCTCAAAGTGTCAATATCTAAATCCGAAGGATTACATGCCTTAGAAATAATTTCTTTTTCCATCTTTGCAATATTCTCAAATCGATATAAGAACCATCTTGTAATTCTTGTAATCTCATGAACTCTTTCCACACTCCAACCACGCCTAAAGGCTTCAATTAACGCCCCCATTCTTCTATCGGTTGCCACCTTGCACCAATCCACGAGAACCGAATCTGATAATGACTCATAGGCTCGTTCTTGCATTCCTTCACCTTCGGACTCATCTGCCCTAGTCAAAGGTCTAGGATGAGGGCATCCTTGTTCGAGTGAAGCCCAAGCCTTCAAGAATGCCTCCTCGAAATTACGACCAATGGCCATTACTTCTCCAGTCGACTTCATCGATGTACCCAGCGTTCTATCGGCAGTCCTAAACTTATCAAAAGGCCACCTTGGTATTTTTACTACACAATAATCCAATGTGGGTTCGAATGCTGCAGTTGTACCTTCACCAGTAATAGGATTTGGTAGTTCATCAAGTGTGTAACCGACTGCAATCTTTGCAGCCATTCTAGCAATAGGGTATCCTGTTGCTTTACTAGCTAGTGCTGAAGAGCGTGAAACCCTTGGATTGACTTCGATAACTCTAATCTCACCTGTGGATTGATTAAACGCAAATTGAACATTGCAGCCACCCTTGATGTTTAATGCTCGAATTAAACTCAATGCTTGGTCCCTCAAAATTTGATGGTCACTATCGGAAAATGATTGAAGAGGAGCAACTACAGTAGATTCTCCAGTATGAACACCCATCGGGTCAATATTCTCCATTGTACAAACAATTGTAGCATTGTCTGCTTCATCCCTCATTACTTCATATTCTAGTTCTTGCCAGCCAAGGATAGATTCTTCAATTAGAACTTGATTGATTCTAGAATTTCTAAGACCAAGGGTTGCAATCTCCACTAACTCACCCAAATCCCATGCCGTTCCACCACCTAAACCGCCTAGTGTGAAAGCAGGCCTGATAAGTAAAGGCCAACTATTTATTTCCTCAGCAGCAGTAATTACTTCATCCATTGTATTACATGCTATCGCTTCAGAAATTGGTAGATTAATCGATTCACAAACCTTGTTGAACAGATCTCTATCTTCAGCTTTATCAATAGCGTCTAAATCGGAACCTATCAATTCCACTCCAAGTTCATCTAAAACACCGGCATGCGCCAGTTCACTTGCGATATTCAATGCTGTTTGTCCACCCATTCCTGCCAAGATTGCACACGGTTTTTCAATCTCTAGGATTCTTTTTACTGATGAAGCAAGTAATGGTTCAATGTAGACCTTATCTGCCATTTCAGGATCATTTTGGATTGTTGCTGGGTTGGAATTAACCAAAATAACCTCATAACCATCTTCTCTTAGTGCTCGTACTGCTTGACTACCAGAGAAATCAAATTCAGCAGCTTGTCCGATTTTTATCGGTCCACTTCCAAGAACTAAGATAGTCTTCAGATCATCTCTGCGAGGCATCAGTTAATCACTCCTAAATATTCATCCACAACTTTTCTAAATCTCATAAATAGGTTCTCAGCATCATGTGGCCCCGGGCATGCTTCAGGATGAAACTGAACTGTAAAAGAAGGACTACCAATTACATCAAGCCCCTCTACAGTTCTATCATTAGCATTGATATATCTAACTTCGACTTCGGCTCCATGCAGATTTTCTTGAGGCGGCGATGTTGCTCCTGAAGGATGTGCTGCCAACATTCCTGAATCTGGGTCTGCTACTGCAAAACCATGGTTTTGACTTGTAATCAACACTTTTCCTGTCTTTAAGTCTACAACTGGCTGATTGGCTCCTCTATGCCCATATCGCATTTTGTAAGTACTAAGCCCTGACGCTAAACCCATCAATTGATGGCCAAGACAAATACCCATTACTGGAATCTTTGATTTAACAGCCAATGCCAATGTTTGACGAGCAATTGTGGCTTTACCTGAGTGTGCTGGGTCACCTGGACCATTGGAACAGAATAAGGCATCAATCTGATAATTATCAATAAGTAATTGAAAATCAACATCTGGGGGACACCAAATTACTTGGAATGATTTGCATAAACTTCTAAGAATATTATACTTGATTCCACAATCGATAGCCGCTAAACGTGGCTTTTGCATTCCAAATTCATCTAGAGAACCAGAATTGAGAACTACTAGATTATCGATGGAAACTTGGTCGACTAAATCTTCTAAATCCGGTGATTGGAGTTGACTTAATCGATTGATAAGTTCCTGTTCCTGATTAATCGGACCAAATACACACAAAACTGTACCCAATTCACGAACTCTTTTGGTAATCGCCCTTGTATCTATACCTTGGATACCTGGCACATCATGAAGTCTGAGTAGGTCGTTAACCGTGCCAATAGAATTTCGATGGTCTGGCTGCGACATAGCATGGCGTACAACCACTCCACGTGGCCATACAGATGCAGACTCTGAACCTCCATGATGAATACCATAATTACCAATAAGTGGGTAAGTGAAAGTTAAGACTTGACCGGCGAAAGATGGATCTGTCAAAGATTCTTGATAACCCATCATTCCGGTTGTAAAAACAAGTTCTCCTTCACCTATCTTTTTTGCCCCAAAGAGTTCACCTTCATACCTACCTCCATCAGCGGTTAAAAGAAGACCTGAACCTGTTGCAGATGCTGGTAGTTCATCACCTCTCGAAAGTCCATCTGCTGCATCCTGAAATGTTGGATAACCGGTTGAATGACGATTTTCAGCACCAGGACAGAAACTTCCGTCTTGTAACTGGGGCTTTGACATCGCAGATGGTCAAAAACGGACTCCCATAATGATTGGGTTGTAAGGGTTTAAAATACAAAAACTCATTAAATAACTAAAAAACATAAAAAATATTTCGTAGTCACCTTAGTAAGTAAAATTTTACCTAAATTATTTATCTAAATCAATTACTTTCTTGCCATTAGCCGAGGGCTCAATAATTAGCCGAGCATCTTCGAACTTACGGTCTATCGTATTCCCACCATACCAAGAGTCTAGAAATAGACCCAATGCTGCTACTTCTGAATGGGGTTGATTACCAACTGCTACATTGTACTGACTTAATTTGAAGACTTCCCCTGGGACCTTAGCACCGCCAACAATAACAACTAACGGTCTATCTCTGCGAATCTTAGGTATTGCTTCTCTAAACGGCTCACCATACATGGTTAGATGAACTGCAACCCCTGGTAAACCATCGCCTGCATCTTCCTCTACAAATTTTCTCAACCACCCCATTGGACTTTTGAGATACTCACAGTCAAGCCCTTTACCAAATCTTTGTTCGACTGATTTAAGGTTATCAAACATGTCTTGGTCTTCATCTCCAGCCAATAGAAATCTATCAGCGCCAAGCGCACGACCAACAAGTGCCAGATGAGTCGTGATTCTAGGATCTCTACCTCTTCGATATCCAAGCCTTAAGACATCGACTCTCTCACCAGACATAACACGTCCAAAAGACAATCATTGATGAAAGGTATGTTTGATTAAGCATCAACTGTATTTACATCTGATTTGTTAGAGTCGTTGCGAGGAGTGACTTCAATCCCATTGGAGTCACAGAATCTTTTCAACCAAACCAGTAGTGAAGCATCGACAAGTAAGTGAGCACACCATGACACACCAGCCCAAAGAATCCCAAGTCGTAAGCATCTCCAAGCCCCATCAACTAATTCATACTGCTCTGTCAATAACCCAATTGCCAATGGTTCTATCACGTAAAGTCCGCACATAATCAACATAGCACCTGATATTAGTGATGGTAGGAGCTTACCTAACTCCCTACTTAAATCACTTAACAAAGACGACATTAGACCTAAGCCAATAACTACAAGTGCTACTTGTGAGAAGTCGAAATCAAAAAATGTGGAAACACCTGAATTAAGGTCGTCGCTTGCTGAGTCCACCGCTAGCCACCAAAATACTAGAATTATAGTCATTAGTCCACCACTATAGTATGACTTATTGGCAATCATTCCAAAAAGTGAAGAATTATCTTCTGGTTTCAGCCTAACTATCAGCCTGTTTGCCAACTCAAGACTGGAATCTGAAACGGTATTTTCGGAATCAAAATCACCCGATTCTTGAATCAATGATTGCTGATTTTCCTCCGGCATAACAGTACCTTTACAGTCACAACTTATCAAATCTCTCGCTTTCGCATGGTTCATGGGCGAGAACTTAGCACCTCAAGAAAATCGCCGCCGACATGTTTTAGAGAATATCCACAGGGGAAATAAACAACCTTGTATCGTGATGGGAATACTAAATGTGACTCCTGACTCATTCCATAGCGAAAGTAGGAGAACTGAATTAGAAGATTGTATTAAACGTGGACTCGAAATTTGGGATTATGGAGCTAATTGGCTCGATATCGGAGGGGAATCAACAAGACCGGGCGCTGAGCCTGTCGATGTTAAAGAAGAACTCAAGAGAGTCATTCCGGTAATAAAATCTCTAAAACAAGTTAAACCCGAAGGTCTGATATCAATTGATACTAGAAGAGCAAAAGTAGCTAGAGAAGCAATTAATGCTGGCGCTGATATGGTAAATGATGTATCTGGATTAAGTGACCCTGAAATGATGAATGTCGTTCTAGAAACCGGTTGTGCCGTTTGTATAATGCACATGCAAGGAGAACCTGAAAAAATGCAAAATGAACCCGAATATACTGATTGCGTGCAGGAAGTAAGTAATTACCTATTTAAAAAGGCACAGGAATTGATTGACAAGGGACATCCAAAAGAATTGATAATAATTGACCCTGGAATAGGCTTCGGTAAATTACTAGAGCACAATATTGATTTAATGAGAAATATAGACAAACTCAAAAATTCAAACTTTTCTACTCTCCTTGGAGTATCTAGAAAATCTATGATTGGCCAGATTACAGGTAAATCCAAAACTGAGGACAGACTTGCAGGAACATTAGCAACTTCTGCATTTGCATTCTATAATCAGATAGATATTATCAGGGTACATGATATCGATGAAAATATTGATTTGATGAAAGTATTAAGCATACTTGGATAATCAAATCCCACCGATTAAACCTGCTGCTGCAACCCATGCACCTGCCATACTACCTACATTAGTAAGAGCTGTTACCAGTAAGACTCTACCTGCTCTATTGGACCAAAATAAGCCAAATTTATCTAACTTCAAGAAATTTTGTAAGTCCTCAGTAGTTGGTTCAACTACTTTCATTTGAACATAACCTGCGAACCAACCTGCCGCCAAAGTAGGATTTAGTGAAGTGATTGGCGAGGCTAAAGCTGCAGTTAGAATTGATAATATGTGCCCTCTTGCCAAAATACACCCAATAGCAGCAAATATAGCATTTGCCAATGTCCAGACAGTGAATAGTTCAACTAAGTCAATTCCATCTCCGGTTGTCAAAAAGTATGCCATCAGGCCCATTACCAATGCAGGAATCATCCAAGGTAATATTTTAGCAAACAGGGAAGTCTTAGGGATTTCTTCTAGAATAGTGAGATTATTCTCATTGAATGTAGATTTATCATTCAAGTATTCCTCTAAGCCATTTAGGTGGCCTGCTCCTACAACTGCTAAGATCTTTTTATCAGAATCTATTGATAGTATCTTTTCGGCAAGATATGAATCTCTTTCATCGATAAGAACAGTTCCTGCTCCAGGTGAAAATTCTCTCAATTCTTCCATCATTGACGAAAGTAAATCACGATTACCCAGTAATTCCTCTAAATCAGGATTCTCTTCATCTTCTTCTTCACCTAAAAGGGAGTAAAGAATCTTAAATTTTTCTCGGAATTTCATCTTCTTCCATGCTCTTCGCAATGTCACTTGAATATCTCTATCTATCAATTTAACCTCTAAGTCATTCTCTTTGGCCACTTCCACTGCAGCCAGTAATTCAGCACCAGGTTGTTCACCCTCATCCATACCCAGCCTACGTTGCTCGGATGCCAGCATCGATTGAAGTAGTACAAGTGGAGCCTTTCCCTCTTTGATCACCTTTAGCAATCCCTCTTTGTCTAGCCTTCTATCACTGATAAGCGAATCATACCTCGATTGACATAATTCAACAGCCACAACATCGGGTTTAAAATCCTCAATTTGGAACTTTACTGCTTCAACGCTTGCCTTGGCAACATGCGCAGTACCCAATAATCTAAGATTCGGTGAAATATCTATAAATGGCGATGAAGACATATTTATTCCTCTTTAATTGGCGGCAATAATGATTTAAATTGCTCTGTGATTTGTTCTATGGCTTGCAAACTGGCCTTTTCTAGGTCATCAGGAACCTCTCCCAATATCACTTCGAATGGGATTTGTCCTCCGGCTAATTCTCTATGACCTCCAGCCAAACCGTCTTTCCATTGTGAAGACAGCACTTTGCCAATGTGAAGGTCTCGTCTTTTTGTCCTAGCCGAAATAATGACTTTACCTCTGCGCACTCCAAAAACAATTACGGTATCTATTCCTTCTGTTGGTAAGAGGAAATCAGCAATCTGTGCCAGTGAATCTCTATTTGGCATTTGCATCAAAGGTGCCAGTATTGTATTACCAAATTTTATTCTATTATTTAGTGCACTAGAAAATGATTCGAGAGTCTCTTGTGAGCGTGGAGGTATTTCTATAGAACGCATCATTTCATCATCAGTAAAGGCATTCAGCCAAGATAAGGCTCTTAGGTCTACTGCGTTAAAGTCTCTAGTAAATCCAAGAGTGTCTGTCTTGATTCCAAATGCTAAAGCAGTTGCTGTCCGAGTGCTTATGTGATGATTAAGGCTCATTAGAATACTAGTAATCAAAGAGGAGGTGGAAGAAAATTCAGAACGAACAAGAACAATATCGGCAGCAACTGTATCCGCAACTGTGTGATGGTCTATTACGATATTTGGAACACAGCCTAATGGCAAGATATTATTGGCCCCTGGTTTATGGAAATCTACTGTAATTACAACTTGAGAATCTGAGATTATATCTGCAACTTCCCAGTCTAGAATTAAGCGACGTGTTGGAATTTCAAGAATTTGTACCATTGCTCGATTCTGTTGATGTTCAATTAATCCGCCATGAAGTATACTGCCTCTAAGACCAATTTCTTCAACTAATTCCAGCATTGCCAAACCGGAGGCTAGTGCATCTGGGTCTGGATTATCATGGCAGAAAATAGCGACTTTGCTTCCCTTTGGAATGCCCTTTAGATAGTTCTTGACCACCGATGCACTCGCCCTTCTTTCCCAAGATCGTATTCTATCTTGCATTGCTGCAAATGAGATATCGTCAATACTCACTAAGTCAATGCCATCTCCTTCTAATGGAACTGTTGTAAGAATTGGAGTTTCAGGCCATCTCTTTTTGATTTCTTCAAGTGAATTGCCTTCCATCAAAGCATTATCATCTAGATATAGAATTGCAGTAGGGATGTGCTCAATCATGGTGATTGAAGATAATTCCATTGGAGAGGGTAGAGCAATGATTTCACAGCCATCCAGAGGCTCTTCAATAGGCAAAGTGGAAGCCAATCCGACAAGTACGCACCTATGTCTTTTAGCACACCATTTAGATAGTCGTACTGCCAAGTGATTCGAGCCAAATACTAAGAACATTTAATCACCACATTTCGACTATATGTCAATGGGTTTTCAAATTACGCCCTAATTATTCACGTGAAACTAAGTCTGACTGCTTCTCTTTCTACGCCGTGAACTTCGAACAAGTCTCTTCTTTGACATCCCTTCATGCTAGCCACAAAGGTAACTGGAATCATTTGAATCTGCTTATTGAAACTTGTAGTAGTTTGGTTATACATTTCTCTCCTGTCTGCCACTTGATTTTCAAGTGAAACTAGTTCCTTTTGAATATTCAAAAAGTTGCCATCTGTTTTTAGTTCAGGGTATGCTTCTGCTACTGCAGTAATTCTTGGCATCATCCCACTCATCATAGATTCAGCGGCGCTGACACCCTTGACATCTTTATTTTGAAGAGCACCTGCAGCAGCTTGTCGTGCTTTAGCAAACTCCATGAATAAGTCCTTCTCATGCTTAGCATAACCTTTTACAATTTCTTCGAGATTTGGTAGCATATCATATCTCTGCTTTAGTAAAACATCGATATTTGCCCAAGACTGATTAACATTCTCTTCAAGAGATACTAGTCTGTTCCAAGTCGAGAAAAACCAAAAAATGAAGAAAAGAAACAAAACCCCAACAATCAGTCCGATAATCAGTATAGCATCCATGAACTGTGCTGATAGTCTTTCCATTTCATAGTTTCCATACTTAAAATAACGATAATAACAAATGTATAGTCCTACAGGAACAGATAAGCAAAGAGATAGTTTGTCATTTTCTTGGAGTTGAACTGCATGTTAATCGAAAATTTATTGGTTATTCTCGGTGTAATGATTATTGCATTCATATTCGCACCTATCGGTCTTGGAGGAGGGATGCTATTTGTCCCTTTACTCCACTATGTATCAGGATGGCCAATAGATGGCAAACTCCTTGCTGTATCTTTAATGCTTACAGGAGTAGTAAGTTGGGGAAGTGGTTTGACCCATAGGAGAGAACAATTAGTTGATGATGAAATAATTGGTATTTCCTTGTGGGGCGCAGTTCCTGGCGCCGTACTGGGTGTATTAGTCATACAATCAGTCGAAGGTGATTTAGATTTAATTTTTAAAACTCTGAGTTTACTTTTGATATCTCTTGCTCTAGCCAAATATAGTTTTTTAACCAAGAAATCCGTAAATGATGATAGTGATAATGATCCAGAAAATATTCCTGCACTGGTGCTGGGCTCGGGATTAGGAGGCTTTTTATCAAGCGTCTTAGCTATTGGTGCTGGGGCAATTTATGTACCATCATTACAAGTATTTGGTAAACTAAAAACTAGAATCTCGATTGGTTCAAGCCTAAACATCATGATGATTGTAGTACCTATTGCTGTATTTTCACACTTGATGGTTCTTTCTGAACTACAGATAACATTCTTGTTGGAAAATATATTATTTATCCTAGCCTTGTTGTCAATAACATTTATTGGTTCAAGATTTGGTGCGAAATTTGGAATTAAAAATATTCCTGAGAACCGCATATTACAAATATTCATCCTAATACTAATCGTCATATGGTTTAGATATATCATTGATATTATTGTATGATACTTGCATCATTAGCATAAATACCAAGGTATATATGCAATCATTAGAAATCAGTGATGAGAAGCATGAATTTGGGTTTCAATGATAGAGTCATACGTTTGGTTTCTGGGCTTGGACTGGTGACATTTGATTACCTGGCTAGTGCTAACTGGGAATTCATACTACTTCTGTTTGGAGCGTGGGGGGTACTAACATCTGCATTCGGGTTCTGCCCTTTCTATAGAATAATGGGCCACACTACATGTCCAACTAATTTCACGGTACAGAGTAAAAATTAGATTGACTCTATGACCATTGCGATGCCTTGGCCTCCACCAATGCATGCCGTTGCCACACCGTATTTGCCACCTGACCTCTTCAATTCATGAGCGAGGGTTAGAACTAGTCTTGTCCCCGTTGCGGCTAATGGGTGCCCAAG
>Ga0257114_1000176_pt1 | contig 49434 bp, 58 predicted proteins | sample SI112_10mmetaG_FD_190149 | JGI IMG/M metagenome (GOLD analysis project Ga0257114, IMG submission 190149) | Marine microbial communities from Saanich Inlet, British Columbia, Canada - SI112_10m | ecosystem: Environmental > Aquatic > Marine > Inlet | place: Canada: British Columbia | collected...
ATTGTAATAATATTAATTTAATTTATGATCATTGTAATAATATTAAATATTAATATATTTTACAATTATTTTTTAATTTATGATCATTGTAATAATATTAATTTAATTTATGATCATTGTAATAATATTAATTTAAAATTATTTTTAATAATTTTAAATTATATTTTATGAGTTGTAAAAATTGATTTAATATATTTAAAAATGATTTTAAAAATATTATATAGTAGTATGAAAAAGAAAAAAGAATTAAGTGTCTCTATTCCTGAAAATGATATTGAGAAACTACATTATTCAATTTTTAGAACAACAACTTTACAAAAATTAAAGGTTGAATATAAGAATAAAGAAAAAAATATACAAGAATTAGCAATTATCTTTAAAGATAATTGGTATAAAGAAAAAAAATGTAATCCTGTATATATTATAAAATAATTTATTTTGATAAATACATTTTGTATAAAAAATATAGACCCACTAAAAATAATATTGCACCTATAATTGTTGATATAATTGAAACCATCATTTGAAATCTATTATAATTTTTAACATCTTTACAATATTGAGAATCATTATTTATATCACATTTTATCCCATATTTCATTCCATCACCAATAGATGTTTCACCACCAGATGTTGCAGTACTACCACCCAAATAACCTATACCTCCAGCAATTAATCCAGACATATCATTATTTCCAGATGATCCACTTCTTCCACCACGACCTCTCATTTTATTATTATTACTATAAAATATATACTTATCAAATTTAAAAAAATATTTTGATAATAAATAATTTGTATTATTATATAAAAAATGATTACAATATTATTATATAATACAACTTATAATGTCAATCATTTCCTCAAATCGTATTAATAATATTTATCAATATATTGAATCTGGTAATTATATTATTGAATTTAATCTTGAATTTGGCAAAGGTATTGATTCTACCATTATTAACGATGATAGTCGTATGAATTATAATGAAGAAGATAAATTTCTTATTGATGAAGTTATTTTTGATGATGGTGTTAAAAATTATCGTATTATTGGAACTGAAGCTCCTATTGTATCTAAAATCAGTAATTTGCGGGTTCGTAATAAATATGAAGATTATAATTACAAATATGAATATGGTATTGGTTTTGCAATGGATAAAGATCGTCCTGAATATTCTTATAATATTAATTCGGAACCAAATAATATTGAACGTGATGGTAGAATGTGGCATATCCGTGCCAATAATAATAATGTTGTAAAACTTGATCAAAATGCAGGTGCAAGGTATCAAATGTATCTTAAAAAAGCTAAAAAAGTTGATGAAAAACTAACAGAAAAAGAAAAACTATATGGTGTAGAAGAAACGAATGATTATACAGGACAATTTTATATTACGATTATGGTATGTGAGAGTAAAACATATATTGAAGATACAGTAACAACCCGTAGTGCAACAACTCGTGGTGCAACAACTCGTGGTGCAACAACTCGTGGTGCAACAACTCGTGGTGGTGGTAGTTATGATTCTGGACGTATTGGTTATGGAAGTGTAGCATCTACTTCTTCAACAGTAAGTTCAATGAACTATGTGGATAGTCCTAAACTTATTATTCCATTTCGTTTTAAAGTGTTTAATGATAGTGAGATTACGGATATTATGGGTTCAAAAGATCTAGCATCTGCTAGGAATGCTGAAGAACTACAAAAAATGTATCAACCTAAAATATTTTAATTACAATTTATTTAAAATCATATTTTGAAAATGTTTTTTTTGAAACATCAATGCACTATCAACATAAATAGATAAATTATTATAATCATTATTTTCATTATTTTTATTATTTTTAGATATATATTGTAATATACAATTAACAATATCTTCTTTTAATAACTTTTTATTTACTATTTTATTATTAAGTTCCGCATATTTTTTAACTAATTCAATTGCTTTATCAATATTATTATTTTCTAAATATTCACTTATATAGAGATTAATAGCATCCATTATAATATATAGAGATTATATATATAATATATTAAAATATTTTTATATATAATGCCAATAAAAACAATTACAATTTCAAATGAATATTTTCAAGGTTTTTCAAGAACTATAAATACAGCTAATTTTTCATCATTCAAAGGATTAAGTTATTATATGAAAACACAATTAATTGCATATTTGGAATTAGGTAATTTAGAAAGTCTAATAAAAAAAGCCGAAGAGCTTGATTTACATTCTCACGAATTTAAATTTTATGCTGAATTAGTAGATAGTAATATTGATAATATTTTTTTATGCCATCACTAAATAAAATGAGTGAAGATAATATCATTTATATTGTAAGACTTATTTGTTTAATATTTTTATTAGTAATTTTATTTTATCAACAAACTATAAATCATAAAATTAAAGAACCTATTATTCAAATTATAATAGCACTCATTGTTATTTTTGTATTCGTATTTATTGATCCATTATCTGGATTTTTTATTGCTTGTTCAGTATTCATTATTTATTACAAATTTTATTCTAAAGTAGATATTAATATTGTAAAAAATAAAGAATCAGATAAAAAAAATAATATTCCTTATGGAAGTTATATTACACAAGATCATTTAGATATGGCACAAGATAATAATGTTGTTGGAACTCCAACTTCTGAATTTGAATTAAGTAAAATGGAAATATTTAATAACCCTAACCCTGAAAAATTAATACCCGGTTATGAAAAACCATTTAACACTTATTAATAATATCGTTGTTGTGAATTAACTGGTATATTCGTATTATAAATAATTTCATTTGAATTATTAACAAAAAAAGATTTTATAGTAAATAATATTGTTAATACTAAAGTTATTACAACCGCAGTAATATCTAATCCCAAGTTTATATTATATTCAGATACACTATAATCTGATTTATTTAAAAATGTATATATTAAACTAATAGTTGCATATGTTAAAAATAATATACCAATATATGCTATAAATGCTTCATATGATTTATAATATGTAAATATACCTATTATACCTACAATAACTGCAGAAATACAAACAACTATAATAATAATTATATCATCTATTTCGTGTTTTTTATTAAAAATCATACTTTTGTATTATATATAATATTAAATATAAAACTAAATATTTAATATAACCTTTATATTCCTCAATATATGAAATATTTATATTATCAATTATTTGTTGAAATTGTGTTGAATATACTGTTATAATTGCAATTATCATAATAAATGTTAAAATTGTTATTTTTTTATCATAGAAAGAATTCAAAAAACTTTCATTTTCATTTTGAATTGGATAATTATATTGAGGTGGTTTTGATTTCACTTGTTCCCTAATAATTGGTGCAGGTATTAAAGTTGGTGCGGTTTTATTTGCATTTTCTGCCATATTACCTAATATTTCTTGAACTATTGGATCTTGAATATCATCATTCGGCTGCACATTATTTGCAATTGGAATACTATTAACAGGAGTTGTCATTTGATTACTCATTTTATAAAGTTAATTTATTATTTTTTTTGTTTATTTAACACACTAAAAGGTTCGTATATTGGTAATTCAGAACCATTACATTTTTCAGGTATTACTTTATTTTTATAACATATACCATTCAATTTATATATTTTACCATTTTCTTTATGTATATTTGGTGATATATATTTTACACAATTCTTGCATACAGGTTTCAATATCATTGCTAATCCTAAACCTAATACAATACTTATAATTATATTTCCTTCCTTTGTATATAATAATTTATTAATTATTTCTTTCATAATTTCTTTATTATTATTAAATATTATTATGAATAATACTTTAATTATTTTAGCAATCAGCATTTTTATATTCTTTGTTGTTATATTTAGCATTATATACATAGCAATCAATTACTCTAATACAAATAATACTTCTAATACAAATAATACTTCTAATACAAATAATACTTCTAATACAAATAATAATGAAGAATTACAAGAAACACTTAAAGAATCTACATCAATTTACGATGATTATTCTTCAAGTCCAAATTATAATTTAATAAATATAGAATATCAGATAATTGGAACGTTATCTTCTGAAAAAGCTGAACCTGAAACTATTATTTTACCATTATATGGCAAAAGTGTTAAATCTTATCGCTGGAAATATTTTACAATGGTTAATAACCTCAAAATTGATATTAAAAAAGAAAGAAATGATCAATTAGAATCCTGTATGAAAGAATGCGATATTCTTGAAAATGGTGAAACAATCAGTGTTCCGGCTTATACAAATACTAAGTTTATCGTTCAACTTTATGATTATAAACCTCCTTTTTAAGTTCATCTATTTCTTTATATAAATCTTTAAAACATTCCACAAATAATCCTGCTAAATTATTATACAACACACGCATCTTACCATCGTGCTTCTTAACAATTACTTCAGGTATAACTTTCTCTATTTCTTGTGCAATTAATCCACAATATCTACGATCATCATTTGTATCATTACGATCAAATGTATAACCATTTAATTGTTCTACTTTATATCTTGCATTTTCTATTTTTTCTAAATTATACTTATATGCAATATCTGAATCTGTTGATACATCGTGAGTCGCATATACTGAACCACCTATTGTTAATACATTGCTATTTATTTTATTTATTGATGTAAAATCATCTGGATATCCTATTATCAATTTACGTATATGTGTTAAATATTCTTCTGTATTTTCTTTTGTTGTTGGATGTATATTACAAAAATTAACATAATTATCTAAAATATTACTATTATCTGGATTTCCCATATAAATATTATTCTTTATAAATACTTCATTACCCAATGTAGACCATTCAGTTTTTATAACTTTATCCGTATGATCTACTATCGGTTTTAAATAATACGCTTCTTCTACATTTATATTACAAGAATTATCTGGTAACTCTATACGATATGAATTATCTAATGTTAAATTACTATTTAATCCTATATCCATATAATTCTTTATTCCCTTTTCATTATTAAACGCACATAAACGCACCATAGGATTTACAATTAAACCATTTATATTTGAAATATTATGATCATTATGATTTATAATATTACTTAAATATTCTTTTGGTATATTTATACTTGCTAATCCTTTTAAATTATTATCTTTTAATTTATTTTCAGTTAATATTAAAAATTCATTATAATTATCACTATTATTAATATCATTAAAATTATTTATTATTGATTGACTATAATATAAATTATTATTCATTAAATGTAACGAATGATACACTGAAGGTGTATCCTTTGATAAATTATATTCGATATGATCCACTAAAGGTAACTCAGAATCTATGTTTAATAATCCAAACTTTAACATATGATTTTCAACCAAATTTGAATTATCTATATTCTCATTAATATGACACACCGCATATGGAACTTTTTTATTCGTTATATCATTAAAATATCTTATACTTGGTTGATCTTCATTTATTATTAGTTTTGTTCTTATTTTATCATCCGTATTAAAATAATCATTCCATTTTATACTATTATTTATTGATAATGTGTTTGTTATATTGTAATTAATATTATCACCTTCATACAATATATTTTTATTGTTTTTATTATATTCAATATGAAATTTTAAATCTTTTATTATAAATGGATGTGCTTTATTTTTAGCTTCTTTTAAACCAATACGATATCTTGAATATTTTTTTTTACTTATTATTTTTATTATTTTATATTGATTTAATGTGCTTTCTTCTGGTAATAATATATGTTGTATTAATTCCCATTCATTATCATATCCAATTACATCAAACTCTAATAAATAATTTTTGTTCGTATATTTATATATATCAGTTATATCAGTTATATCAGTTATTTCATCTATTTTTGATATTATATTTTCATAATAATTTTTTAATAAATTATCATAATCCGTAAAATCTATATCATAAAAAGATATTCCTTTTAATAATACTTTTTCAGATAATTCATATTCATAATAATCTAAATAATAATTTATAGAATCATTATTACTATAATATAATTTTATATCTCTATTATCTTCTACATCTTCTGGACTATTTGTAAGTTCAACAAAACTTAATCTACCACGATTTGCATTCTGTGTATTATTATAAGAATTACCAAATCTTGAACTTATATATAAATTAAGTTCGCTTATTAAATCCAAAAATTGTATTTTTAAATTACATTCATAACTATCTAAAGAATAAATACTGTTTTCATATATTGATACTACATTCTCTTCTGTTCCACTATTCACCACATTTAATATAAAATTAAATGGATGGCGTATATAATATGGTTTATCATTATTACTATATGTTAATGTAAAAGCATCCAAAATTGTATCAAAACTTATCTTTAATCCATTAATACTTTTCATATTTGGCTCATATGATAACATATCTATCACTTCATCTTGTATTATCTTTCCATTTGAATGTTTAAATTTATCTATATTATTATCCCATTCCAATATATTTGAATTTATTGTAATATCACCATTAACATTCAAATTACTTAAAATATTTAAATTCTCCGTTATCTCCAAATTATCTACTTTATTCTCTTTATATATTATACCATTTGAATGTTTCATCAATTTATCACTATCATCCAAATCATTCAAATTTAATAAATATTTTATATTTACATTTGAATCATATTCTATCTTTAAAGTTATATTATCATCCCTTAAATATACATAAGGAATATATTTTTTATCTAAGTCTGATCTTAAATTTGATTCTATATTTTTTATTCGAGAAGTATTTAACAATTCAGTTAAATTACCAGAATCTATTCCAACCTCATCACTTAAATATGTATCTACTATTTCTATCCTTATTGTTGGATCATTGCTAATTACTTCATTTACTGTCTGTAATACATTATCAGTTGATACCATATTCGTATATATAACATTATTAAGTATTAATTTATCCAATGACAATGTATTTACATTTTGAATACTATTTGTATTCATATCAATATCATATTCATTTATTAATCTTTCATTAGTTGTATATAAATTAATACCATTAAATGCTACATTTAAATCAAAATTACTTTTATTATTATTATTAGCATTTATCTGTTTAACATAATCTCTTTGTGTTGTTTCTGAACCTATTAGAATATCAATTTCACTTAATAAATCAATATTTTGTATTAACACTGATTTGATTTGTATTAATACTGAATCAGATACATATGCATTATTATCAATAATATAATCACGATCAAAATCACTTTTAGTTTCAAATTTTTGTTTATTAATAAAATATGCATTTTTATCAAAAACTTGATAAAAAATAACCTCGTGGGGAAAAACTAATGCTGTATCAATATACTCAAAAAATCTATATTTTATAATATTATGTTTTTTAGCAAATTTTAAATATATAAATATACCTGATAATGATTCTTTTAATTGTAATTCACCATCATAAAATTTATAATTCTTTAATATTTCATCATTTATTACTAAATTACAAGAACTATATTTATGATAATCTTCATTCACAATTCCATCATAATTATTAAAAAAATATGTTGATGATTTCACTACTATTTCTAATTTTTCTGAAATATTTTGATTTAAATTACCAAAATATTTTTCGGTTGGATTATTACCATCAAGACCATACTTCCCTTTTATTATTACATTACAACTATTTAAAATACTCTTATGAATATAATTATTTTCATCTATTTTAGTTATATCTTGTAATCCCAATGTATTATAATTATTTATTATTTCATTCGAATTTACATAATTTATTGTAAAATTATGATCACTATTATGTATATCTATTTTGATATTACTCTCATTATTTTGCAATTTTAATAAATAATCATTTTCTATATTTGATCCAAATATACTATAATTCTCCATATCTTTATTTAATTATTTAACTCTTTTTTAAGTTCATTATAACTACCAATATATATTTTATTTTTAAAAATAAACGGATACTTCCTTGCTTCTTCCGGTTTTATTTCTTTTAATTCATCTTCATTTAATGTTTCTATCTTTATAACAGTATAATCTATAAAATTATCATCTAATAATTCATTTACCATATCACAAAATATACATTTATCTTTACTAATTATCACATAATCCGTTTTTGCATCTTTTATTTTATCCATTTTTTATCTCTTTGCGTAATTCTTTTATACCTTCAATCAATAAACTTATCATATTTCCATATTGTATTCCCATCAAATCACCATCTACTACTACCTCTGGTATTACTTTCTTTACATCTTGAGCTATTAAACCTATTTCATTTGATTTTGATAATTTATTATAATATGATACACCATTCAATTTATCTATTTTATCTAACGCATTTTCTATTTTATTTATATTCTCTTTTATCCTACGATCTGATCCAGATGTCATACCTGCACTACATATCAATCTTTGATGCATCGTTACATCATCTTCATTCATTGACATTATTATATTCTCGTGTTCCGTAAAAATTAAATTTGAATTATAATCTATATTCTTTATCTCTTTCAATCTTCCTGAATTAAATATATAATCATAATTTGTTGTTATATTCTTTACATTTGAATTATCTATCTCACCTGATAATATTATACCATCATCACCTTCTTGTGATAAATCATTTGTATCAAAATTTGAATATATTACAGTATTATTCACCGGATTTATACGTAATATTGATTGATCTTCATATAAAATATCAAAATTATTATTCGTTTTACCTATTTTATAATCATTTTCATAATCTTTTGTTGTTAATTTAATATATCCTGATTTTTCACTACTTTGTAATGTTATTATATCCACATTTTCTATATTATCCTTATTCCCAAATATTATATTCGCATTCGAATTAATATCCAAAAATTCATTTGTATTTATTAAAATACTATAATCACTATCCGTATTAATATACAAATGATTATTCTTTATATTTATCGTATTAAAATCTTCATTACAAAATATTTCTGCTTCAGTATCATATATTGATCCTGATACCCTTATCGTATTCACAATTAATTCATCTATCTTTAATTTACCCGTATTTGTTAAATTTAATATTTCAGATAATTTAGCATTATCATCACTTTGATACAAAATATTAAAATTTGATTCTTTACTTGTTATATAATAACTATTTAAATCTTCATTATTTTTTAATTTTATATGATTCTGTTCATCTATTATGTCTATAGATACATTACATTCATTATTAATATTACAATATTTCAATGTAATATTATCTAAATTATAACTCCTTTCTTCTCCTTCAATTATTATTGTATTACTTAAATTATCTATTATATTTGAACTTAATTCCAATGATCTATATTCATCTTCTATAAAATTTATTGTATAATCATTCGTATTATTTTCAGTTATACTTAGATAACTTGCTATACCAGATATAATACTTGTTTTTATAGTATAATTTAATTCTAAGTTTATATCAGTTGTAAAATTATAATTACAATTATTAGGATGATAAATATTAAAATTTATATTTGATATCTCATAATTACTTAATAATGTTGCTGAATCATCAATACCATTTAAATATATATTATAATTACTATTATCAATATTTGATATCAATAAATTATTTAAATTACTATATATTGTATTAATTTCAACTTTTACATCTGTATTAGTATCATTTGATCCTTCATATAAAATTGTATCTAATCTTATATTTGATAATTTTGAATTTTCCAATAATAAATTACTAAATTTTATATCATTTACATTAATTTCCAATGTAAAATTTGATTCAGAATCATAATTAGTAATAAAAACATCATAAAAATTTGAATAATCTTTTATACTATTTCCTTTAAAATTACAATTATATAATGTTTTTATTATTGTTATATTTGATTCATATTCTATATTACTTGTATTACGATCATCCTTCAAATTATTTAAATTATATTCAATTTCTAATACGTTAGAACTTATTTCTAAATTACAAATACTATTTGCTTTAATTTCAATATTTTTAGTATCAATAGAATCTTTATTATTATTATTAATTACAATACCTACATTATTTATATTATTTATATCCAATGATGCATTTATATCTTCATTATTAATACCAATACCATTTTCATTCAATAATAATACATTTTTATCTTCTTTTTGTATTTTTAAACTTTCATTACCTATAATATTCCATTTTGATATTTCATTTTCTAATTTAATTTTAACTGCTGTAGAATCTGTTTTTTCCAAAACTAATAAAGCATCATTTGTATTATCTATAATATGAAAAAATGTATCTGATCTATCTTCTTCTGCTTTATCATTAAAACTTAATTTACTATATACTCTCTTATCTTTTCTTTTTATTATCTTAAATGGTGTAATTTTATTATTTTGATGTTTTAAATCAATACTAAATACACATTTATCATCATAATATTTATATATTAAATCTGTATAATTTTTATTTTCCCAATAATCATTTATCGTATTATTTAAAGTTGCTATTCGAATACTTGATTTAACAAAATTATTTACAGGAATCTCAACAAATTTATAAGTTGCTTTAACTGCTAATAAAGGTGGTTGTCTATCACCTGTATTAACTTTTGTTATAATATTCAATTTTGCATCAAAATTACTATTATTTTCAGTAAGCAGTTTAGTATAATGTGCCTGTAAATAGCTATCAAAAAACGATGATTTATCTATACTACCATCTCCACCATAATATGTTCCTATAAACATTGATGATTTATCAGCCACTCTGTTTACTATTCGTGATGCTGTTCGTAAATCTATGTCACCTGATTGAAAATTTGTATTGTCTACATCCAACAATGGATCTATTAATGTAGATAAAATAATATTATTTGAAGAAAACTCTACACCATTTAATTTATAAATTCCTGTTACATCAATATCCCCTTCTATTTTAACATTGTTTTTTAATATAATATTATCTTTACTTTCTGAATTACCAATTTCAACAGTATTTATACCTTCAGATGTATAATTTGTTTTTAATATTGGATAAGACACTTCATAATTATTACGATAACCTATTTCAAAATCATTATTATTATGTTTATTATGTATATACCAACCAGTATAATGAGGTGTTTCATATTCCGTAAATTCTATACCTGTATAACGATCTCCACCTTCACCACCAGACCATCTATTTGATTTTAATAACCTAAATACCGTATTATTCTCTTTTATATCTAAACTATTTTGCAATAACATCGCAGTATTATCAATACTCTTATTTCCTAATTTTTCACCAATAAATATACAACCTACATCCGATTCTAAATATTCATTATTATTTTTTATTTTTTTATCAAAATTAAATAATTCATTACCACTTTTAAATATTTTATTTATATGTAAATCCTTTTTCATTTCAACTTTTGTATCTATTAATAATGGTTTTTTCGTTTTTAATAATCTTATATCATCCTCATATTCTAAAAAATTTGCTATTAATTGCGGTTCATTTAATTCTTTTATATAATATTTATTCACTATTATATCACCATTTACATCCAATGATTTTGTAGGATTTCTTGTATTAATACCTACATTATTCGTATTTGCTTTTAAAAATAAATTTGGACCATTTACACCCGCATTTAATTCTATATTATGTTCCTTTATATTATTTGTCTTTATTGTAAAAGTTTCTTTACTTGATTGATTATGACCTATTGTTACATCATATTCACCCTCTTCAATTATATTTTTTATGTATATTTCTGCATTACTATTATTATTCTCTATTGATAACATTGAACCATTAGTATTATTTGTTCCAATTGCTAACTTTCCATTTGGAACTGAAATATCTTTATTATTTTGATCTATTGTAATACCATCATTTATATGATAAGTTAATATTTGTTTATCAGTTTCTATATTACTCGTATCATAGTTTGTTATAAAATTAAGTAATTGACGATTAATTATTGTCTCTTTATTTATTCCTTTATAATCAAAACGATTTAAAATAACATCTAAATTACTTGTTAATTTATAATGACCATTTACAGAATTAATATGTTCTGATATTGTAGTTACGCAAGTTTCAAACGATAATAAATTACTTTCAGGTATATTTGTTATTATATTATTCAAATTTGAATTTAATTTAATTTTAAAATCATCAAAGTTTATAATATAATTATCAATTATATTTAATGATCCTTCTGTTATTAATATATTACTATAATTTAATAATATATCATTCTTATTTAATATACTTATATTCAAATGGAAATTAAAATTACTTTCAATATCATATGTATATTGATATTCTTTTATTCCATTTTCATATATTCCATTTATTATTTCCTCTTTTGTATGTTCAGAACTATTAACAATATTTGATATATGTAATCTATAATTACTATTTATTTCTAATTTACTATTACTAATATTCGGATAAATTGATTCTAAATAATAATCTGTATAATAATCTTCAATATATAAATTACTAAAACCTGATATATTTATATTACTTAATATATTACTTGTTATATTACAATTTTCATCAATCAAACTATAATCATTCAAAATATTTGAAAGATCATTATAATCTATTTCAAGTTCATTATGATTTTTTATATAATACTGTAATATATTACTTGAACTATAATAACCTTCATTATACAAAAGATCATATATATTTGAAGTTATTTCTTCAGTATTACTAAGAATTACGGTTGATATAAAATGATTAGATAAATCACTAAATATATTAATATTACACTCTGTAATAATATTACAATTTAAATCAATATTTGAACCATTAATTTTAAATTCATTATAAAGACCTTTATTTATATTATTTATTGTATAATATTCCATATCTATATTATATAATGCATTACAAGTATCATTAATTAATTGATATTTAATATTATCATTAATTCCAATTATATTATTTATTAATCCTATATTACATAAATTATAATTTATATTACTATATATATCTTCATTGATATAAAAATAGCTAGATAATAAATTACTCTTTATAGTATCTTCTTTATAAGATATCTGTTTTACTGTTATATTTTGTATATTTAATTGATCATTGTCTTTATAAAAATGATCAGATACATTAATATTTGTTGCATCTATTTTTGTTGTTTTTATATTATCAATATTAGCAGAACTACTATTAAGATCTAATGTAATAATATTTGCTACATCAATATTACAATTCACTTTAAGATTTGAATTAAAACCAAAATAACCATCAAATGTTCCAGGTATTATATTAGATGGTGCGAAATTTTGTGTTGCCTTTTTAAAATATATATCATCTAAATGACTCGGTTTATCTAAATTATGATCATATACAAATAATTCTTTTATATATCCATAACCTTCAACATTTAATTTTGTAGTTTCATCATTATCTTCATATCTTAATGTTTTACTATTTGAACTATTTATATTAACACAATTATCTGTATCTATTTTTAATGTAGGTATTGTAGAATAATTAGGAAAATTAATATGATCTTCATATAATTTATCAATATTACAATTATGTTTAGAAATATAAAATTCTAATGATTTTCCTGGATTTGTTATTATTGTCGCAGGTGAATTATAATGACCACCTAATATACCAATTAATAATTCCGATTGATTATTATTATTATCATCCGTATTATTACCAATCGATAATTGTGTATTATATGAAGAATATTCAGCACTACGATTAATATGTAATGGATGTAAATTACTACGTGCGTGTTGAGTATCAGAATTTGCTAAAATATTAATGTTATTATGTGTATAATAATTTCGGTATGTTTGATACAATGGATCAACATATGATTCAAATGGTCCTATATTTGAATTTATTGCATTCAATAAATTTGCTATATTACTATCTGATATATCTTCATCCAATATGTTAATTGACTTTGCTGTTAAAGTTCCTTCGAAATACGCATTTTGTGCATATAATGAATAATTATTTACAATATGTTGCTGTGCCTCTTCTCTTGTTGAATTTAAAAATAATCCATTATCTAAAAGAATCATACTAAATCTTGATCCTGATTGATTAACCAATAATCTCTCACCTTCTTTTTGATCTAATATATCATCTGTATTAATTGCTAAATAATCAAATTTAATTGAAGTATATTCAATATTATTTACATCTTGAAAAATAATACTAGACATTTCTTATCTTTAAGAAATATGTAAAAATAATCTTTTAATTACTTTTTAATGTTAATATGTTTATTATTTTTTAGGAACTTTAGTTTTCTTTGTTGTTGATTTCTTTGTTGTTTCTTTCTTTGTTGTTGCTTTCTTTACAGTTGCTTTCTTTGAAGATTTACCACCTGCAAAACTAGAACCCGTATAATTTAATGCACATTGACTTGTAGCAACATTTGCTTTATATGGATTAAGATCCATTTTAGCTCCGGCATCAATAAAATCCTTATAATTATTCATTTTAATTTTAAGGTAACATATTTTTATTTAATCTATAATTTGCCGGAACAACTTCATAATTATTTAATAAAATTGGATTTTTACTATATTTTTTTAATTTCATTATATCATTGTAATAATTAATTTTAAAATGATATATTAAATCATCTAATCTTTTAATATTTTTTGATTTTAATTTTTCAATATGTAATGAATAACATAGTTCTAATATTCCAGTATAAATATCATGTAGATAATCGAAATATTTATCACTCTTTATTTTACTTTTTTTCTTAAACTCTTTTATATAATTTTTTAAAATAATATAACGTTCTTTATCTATTTTATTAATAAATAAGATCTTATCATAATCACTTGGTTCTTTATACCTAAAATATAAAAATATTATTACAATTACTATTAATATTAAAATTATCATAATACACTTACTATATATATTATAAATGATATTAAGATTATTAATATACCAAGTTGTATTCTATACTCTGGTTTTAAAATAATATTAATTATTTTTTTAAATAATTTTTCATCTGGCTTACCATCTTTAATAACATCGCCTATTTCATCTATTAAACTTATTACATATTTCATAAACGTTAAATATTCACGTTCCATTTATTATATTATCTCCATTAAATCTACTGTAGTAATCATATGTCTTCTACAACAATACCTATTTAATCCAAGATCATCTAAAATTTCTTTATTATCTTTTGATTTATCTTTTGATTTCTGTATATATTCTTCATATTTATCACCTACAACTTTATTACACGAAAAACAACGAATTGGAATTAACATTTTACTATTGTATTATAAAATAATCATTTTTTATATTTATATAATTAAATAATGAGTAATCAGCAGACAATTCGGCAATTATTAAGTTTAGATAATAGAATTAAACAACTTGAAACACTTTTTCAATCTACTAATCCTAATGTATCCTTATCTTCTCTTACACCCACTCTAAATCCCAATGATCTTAAAGTTCTTAAAGATGAAATTGAAAAACTTAAGAAACAACCACCTACTGCAAATCCCAATGATCTTAAAGTTCTTAGAGATGAAATTGAAAAACTTAAAACAACTCAACCTACTGCAAATCCCAATGATCTTAAAGTTCTTAAAGATGAAATTGAAAAACTTAAAACTCAGCAACCTACCGCAAATCCCAATGATCTTAAGGTTCTTAAAGATGAAATTGAAAAGCTAAAGAAACAACCACCTACTGCAAATCCTAATGATCTTAAGGTTCTTAAAGATGAAATTGAAAAACTTAAAACAACTCAACCTACTGCAAATCCTAATGATCTTAAGGTTCTTAAAGATGAAATTGAAAAACTAAAGAAACAACCACCTACTGCAAATCCTAATGATTTTAAGGTTCTTAAAGATGAAATTGAAAAACTAAAGAAACAACCACCTACTGCAAATCCTAATGATCTTAAGGTTCTTAAAGATGAAATTGAAAAGCTAAAGAAACAACCACCTACTGCAAATCCTAATGATCTTAAGGTTCTTAAAGATGAAATTGAAAAACTAAAGAAACAACCACCTACTGCAAATCCTAATGATTTTAAGGTTCTTAAAGATGAAATTGAAAAACTAAAGAAACAACCACCTACTGCAAATCCTAATGATTTTAAGGTTCTTAAAGATGAAATTGAAAAACTAAAGAAAAATAATAAAGAAATTGCGGATATTGATAAAATGATAAAAACTAATTTTGATGAAACAAATAGAAAATTTGAAGAAGTGAATAAAGCAGTTACTAGTTTAGATAATAATTTAGAAAAAGCAAATAAGATTGAGAAGGATGTTGAAGAATTAAAAAAGAAACATTATTGATTATATTGATATACATTAATACAATTGTTTAATATTTCACTATCTTTACCAAGATAACCTTTTTGTTGTTTTAATAATTGAAATGAATTTTCAAAATATTCAAGAGCTTTATCATTCATATTATTTTTATGATAAAAGATGCCCATTAAATGATTAGCATCTGCACTATTAATAGTAGATAATCTTTCAAAAATAGATTCAGCATCTTTAATAGAACCATTTTGATTCATTAATTGCAATAATTTAATATAATCTGGATTGAATATTAATAAATTATTTTTATTATATGAACTTGGTAATATACCAATTTTAGAACCTTCTAAAAATAAATGTTTATTAGAAATACCAATTTTAACATCTAAATTATCATATATATATTTAGATAATTGTACTCTCATACTATATTTATGTTCATTAAAGTTTTGATATAATTTTTTAGCTAATTTACCTGTGATCATATATGCAGATTTAGAACCAATTATATTTGGATTACCAGTTAATCTATAATTAACAAATTCTAATGGTTTTTCATCATTATTTTGTGTAGAAATGCCAATAATTCCAATATCAAAGTTTTTCATAATAGTATCTTTAATTTTAATAAATTCTTTAATATGACTTAAATGTTCATTTAACATAACATTATCATCTTCTAATATTAAACAGGTTTCATTTTCACCAATAGTATTATAAACTAATCTATGACGTTCAATATTATCAGCCATATATTTATTAATATTTACAATGCTTTTATCAAATTCTTCAATATTAGTTTGTTGTAATTTAGTTTTATTAACATACTCTATATTTTTATCAATAGTTTCAATAGTAAAGTCATCTTTAATATATTGTAATACAGTATGAATGTATTTTTTACGGTTAATAAGGTTATTTGTAGTAATAATAAAACACCTCATTTAAGAAATATATAAAAATGATTTCTTATATAAAAAACTAAATATGCTTGAGTTCTGCAAAGTGTGTAAAAACCTTTTATATATTTCTGTAAATATTGATGAAGAAACTTTAAGATCGAGTCTTTTTAAAGAATGTAAGAATTGTAATTTAAGAGAAGATTGTACACATAGTGCAATGAAAATAGTAGAAACAAATTATATAACAAATAATATATTATATCAAAAATATTATGCAGATTTTACGGAAGATGGTATTCCAATAAATAAACTATTAGCAAATGATCCAACATTACCAAGGATTATTGATAAAAACATAAAAGCCCCAGAAAAATATAAACATTCTTCAAATGATCCAGTATCCTATATAAAAAACATAGATGGAACATATTTATGGATATCAACAGTAACAGGAGAAATATGGCATTAAATATAAAAATGATATTAAAACATTTTATTATAATAAAAATAATATGAGTTCTTTAGTAAAATATGTTGAATTTGATGATATTAATATAATTCGTGAAAATCTTAAATCTAGTTTAGATAATACTATTTTAGCAAAAAAACTATTGTATAAATATGAATTTACATCATTAATAGGGTTAAGAACAAATGATTTAGCAAATAATATGCCACCATTTATAAAAGTAAATGAATTAAAAAATAATATGGATTATCGTAAAATAGCGATAGAAGAACTTAAACAACGTAAATTATATTATACAATTGTGCGTAAAGATTTTGGAAAAAATATTTATATAAGTGTATCAGATCCTAATTTGGATTATTCAGCAGTAGAGCATTTGTTTGAAACTTAATATGAAAATGTGTAAAATCATTAAAAACTTGACGACTTTCAATATTATGTGCATTTTCATATAATTTATCAATATTGATTTTAATATCAGTTTCATAATGTTTATGAATTATACTAATATATAAATTTGTTATTAAATTAAAATTGATCAAATAATTATATATACTAGCACCGCCAATATAATAACATTGATTATTTTTATATTTTTCAATAGCTTCTTCTATTGATGATAATACTATTACATTATAATTTTCTAATAATTCAAGTTTTTTAGTTTTAGAGTTAGTTAAAACAACATTTGTTCTATTAATTAAAGGTTTTCTAGGTAATGAAGACCAAGTATTATAACCCATAATGACGGTAGAATTATTAGTGATAATTTTAAATATTTGTAATTCATCTTTAATATACCAGGGTAATTTATTATTCATACCTATACCTCCATCTTTGCAACAAGCCAAAACTACATTAACCATTTTTAATATAACTTAATTAAATAAATCTTATGATATTACTAATTTTTATATTACTAATATCATTTTTATTATTTATATATATAACACATATATTGATTGATGCTGAAATTATTCAATTTTTAATTAATGATAATGATAATTATTGTAAAAATATGACAATACAAGATATAAGAGCAAGACATAGTTCAGATTATAAAGAATATATAAAAAAGGTAGTTAAAGAACATAATGAATCAAATAAAGAATTAAATATAAAAGATTATATTATATTATTATTAGCTTGTATTCGTGCTGATCTTTTTTTTAGTAATTTGAATCATAAATTAATACCAAAAGATAATTACATTCATAAAATATTATGGAAATTTGCTTTTATAAAATCTAAATCTTATGAAGATAAATATCCACATACACGTCAAGATATTATATTTATTCACATTGATATATTAAAATCTATAAATAATTCAAAAAAATATTATGATTTTGTTGCTTTATTAATACACGAAAAAATACACATTTATCAACGTTATAATAATATTAAAATTGATAATTTATTATCAAATCTTAATATAGAACGAAAATATCCTCGTATGTATTTTAGATTAATTAGAGCAAATCCTGATCTTAATGATTGGATATATATTGATGAAAATAAACAATTAATGATGTCAATTTATAATTCAGGATTTCCAAAAAATATTAATGATATTATAACTAAATCAAATTATGAACATCCATATGAAATGATTTCTTATGTTATTGAAAATAAATATAGAAATGACAATTAATTATTCCAATGTTAAAAATATTATTAATAAACAATATAAAGATAGTAAATCAAAAAATGGTAATCTTACAATGACAAGCTTATATTATGATTTTTTTAAAATAGATCCGACTAGTATGATAACGAATAACGATTTATTAACGGGTATGATGAATATATTAGGTAAAAAAACTGGTAAACAAAGGGAAAATGATGAATTAAGAACAAAAGAATTAGAAAAAAAATATCCAATTACATTTAACGAAGAGGAATATAAATATTATGGTAAATAAATATTATGGTAAATAAATAATTATAATATTGTAAATAATAAATATATTACTGTAAATAGATATAAACATATACGTAAAAAATATTGTAAAATGAGTGATAATAATATTTTAGAATTAAAAACTGTTCAAGCAACAACATTTAAGCAAGTAATAGATGCTTTAAAAGAAATACTTGTTGATGTTAATTTTGAATTTGATGAAACTGGATTAAAGATAATGGCAATGGATACAAGCCACGTAGTGTTAATATTTGCAAAAATGGAAGCGGATGAGTTTGAATTTTATAAATGCACTGCAGAAAGTGGTAAAGTATTTGTAGGTCTAAATATGTTTAAATTACATACAATAATAAAAACAATTACAAGTAATGATATGTTAACATTATTTATTGAAGAAAATAATCCAAATCAGTTAGGTATAAAAATTGAAAATCCTGATAAAAATTATAAAACAACTTATAAATTATATATGTTAGATATTGATGTTTTAAATATTAAAATACCCCCAGTTGATTTTAATACTACAATCACTATGCCAACAGTATATTTTCAAAAAATAATTAGAGATATGTATAATATTGCAGAAACAATAGAAATTAGAAGTGTAGATAAAAATTTATATTTAAATTGTAAAGGAGAATTTTGCACTCAAGAAACGGTAATTGGTATTGATAATAATTATAGTGTAAATATTACACAAACAGATGATCAAGATACAAATATTATTCAAGGTATATTTAATTTAAAATATATAGCTATTTTTACTAAATGCACAAATCTTTGTGAAAAAGTTGAAATATATTTAAAACAAGAATATCCATTAATTCTTTGTTATAAAATTGCAAATTTAGGAACTATTAAATTAGCATTAAGTCCTGAAATAAATACTACAACATAAATTATATTTAATATTTATTTATAAAATATTTATTTGTTATATTAAATTGCTAATAACAAATTATAATTTTAACACTTAAAAAATAGTGTATATTATAATTTTACTAAATTATCCGACATAATTTTATAAACTTTATCTTTAAATTCTTCTACATTATCCATTGATTTTATTAAAGGTAACACTTTAATTGTTGTGGAAAATTTTGAATTCAATAAAATTTTTATCCATGCATGAAATGGATTTTCTTTTTTATACCAATAAAATGTAGGATCAACTGTATAATCTTTATATTTAATTAAAATTGGTAAAATATCAAAACCTGTTGCAAATGCACCAGTTTTAAACGGTGCTATATTTCTACCATTTGGTATTCGATCCATAGCATCTGGAAATATAACTAAAATATTATCATTTGGTTGCCGTTTTTTAACTCTTTCTTGTATTGTTTTTACAGTTCCACTCTCTTTTACTATAATACAATCTAATTTATCAAAAATATATTTAGTTCCAAAAATCATTTTATTTGCATCTTTTGCAGCTAAATATCGTAATCTACAAAATGCATTGTTTAACATTAAACCATCCCATAAAGATGTATGATTTGATACAATTATAAATGGTCTATTACTATTATAATATTTATCAAAGATATCTTTATTAATTATATTTATTTTTGTTAAATTACACACATATAATATTAATTTAATAAAAATATTTGATAAATTATTAACATTACATTTAGGTGTAATAATTAAACAACAAAAATAAATTATTATTAAAATAATTGTAATTATTATACGTAAAACAATCATATAATATATTAATCATTTGTATGTTTTTTATATAATAATGTTGAAAACTTAGCTACACTTATATTATAACATTCGGGATTAACTAATTCATTATCTTTTAACCAAATACGAATTATATTTGCATTTTTTTTAGGTGTTATCGATATTCCATTTATATTTGAATTATAACATTCTTTTGAACTTAATGATTCACCTAAAACTTTTCCACATAAATCAAACCATTTATTATTTGCTTCAGGTGTTAATATTTTATAAGAAAAACAACCACCGTTTATATTATTTTCATCTTCCCATCTTGGCATTATATTTTCGCGAAAAATAAAAAACATTCCTTTTAACCAATAATTTTCATTATTTAAAAGTTTATAGATTTTACAAAAATCTTCAACGGAATTTATTATTGTTACTTGCTTAAAACTAGAATTATCCCAATTTGAAGAATTATCGTGAAAATATAAAACCCAAATATCGTTAAGATATTGTTTTTCCATATTTATTATTAATAAATATTTGTTCTTATATAAATAATATGATTAGTTGTCCTTATTCTAGCATAGTATTTTTAATACTTGCATTAGTATTGGATAACTTTATTTATAAAATTTTATTTTTACAATTATGTGTATCTTCAACAATGTTTCATATGTATGATCATGAAATATTACCACAACGCAAAATATATAATATCTATTATTATGATATGTTTTCTATATTACTCATTGGATTATATATAGTTACTGAAAATATTTATTTATCACTATTTATTTGTATAACAATAATGATTTTATATACAAAAATAAATAGATTTTCAATATTCTTTTATTTCTTAGGATTATCTAAAATATTATATAAATTATTTAATAAAGAAAATAACATCTTAATTTTATTAATTTGTATTATTGCTTTTATCTCTCATTATGACAATACTATATCATATACTGTTGAACCTTATCATATTAGTTGGAGACCTTCTAATGCTTTAATATGGCATTTATGTAATGCTACTTTTTTATATTTATATTTACAATAGATATTCAATTATTTTTTCAGCTTTTTTTATACCAATATTATCTATTGCTTGTAAATATTCTGTAGGATCTTCCCACCCTTCTAAAGTTGCTATAAAATCTTTCATACTATTGTGTGTTTCTGCTATTTTTAAAGCTATCTTTTGATTTATCATTGGTATTTGACATAATTGTAAAATAAAACAATTTTTTTTATCAATATTTTCAATTTTTGTTGTTTTTGTTTTTACAGTATTAACATAACTAATTTCTTGTTTTACAAATCTAGAAGGATTTTCAAGTAATTTATCATAAATAAGTTTTATTAATTTTGCAGTATTTGATATAGAATTTGTAAAAATAATAGGAATACGATCACGAAACAATGTATTTATATATGCGGAAGATAATTTTTGTTCATTATTAAATATATCATCATTTTCAATGATATACAATGATTTTTCATAATTATCTAAAATGCGTTGTTTTTGATTTTTCCATCTACCATCTTTTATTGATGCTAAAACATCACATATCGTTTTTCGTTCAATTAAAATATTACAATAATTATTTGTTATTATTATATCACCGATATCCAATTGTTCTACAGATATATCTATATCTGTATAATATTCTTTAAAAGTTTCAATTAATTTTTTCTCCCTTGTATCTATTTTAATAATCATATTACTTTTATAATAACAAAGTTTTAAGCCAATATATTTATTTTTTATATAAAAGTAAGTTCTGATACTTGTTTTTCTTGTTCTTCTTTTAAAATTAGATCTGCAATTTTAATAATTGGCGCATTTATCCATTCTTTCATGTTATCGTTCATTATATTATTTAAATAATAAATGATATATATATCATTTTTATTTTAAATAATGTAATAAAAGACATTAAATAATGTCTTCTATTACTTTTTCCTTTTCTAATTATTTTTGCTTCTGAGCCTTCCACATTTCACCTATCTTCTTCATATCCTTAACCTCAGGCATCTTCTCTTTTACAAAGAGCTGATAAGCTGTAGGTTTTTTAGGTTCTTTATCTGTCTTTATCTTTGTAGATTTAGTCTTATTATTCATAGCATTTTTGACAGCATTATTCATTGTTTTCTTAAAGTCGTCTTCATCCGTAATCTCCATCTTGTTAAGGATGGTGATAAGATTGTCAAGCATCTGCGTGTTGGTGGTCATTTTATATGATAAATATCATCTAAATCTTCTTTCATTTTTTTAAGAAAAAATAAAGCAATTTTACATTTATTTAGAATTACATAGGAAATTAAAGTGATAAAAGACACCCTTTAGGTGTCTTTTATTATTTTTTTTTTGTTTAAAGATTAGTTTTTAATTAAAGAATTAATTTTTTTAATGATAATTTTTCTTTTATTTGTAGGAAGATTGGATATAGCAATTGCAATATTATTTAGAGTAGGTTTTATTAAAGTCTTATCTTGTCCTAAAGTTTTTAATATATTAACTATTGTGCCTCTTTTATTAATTTCATTTAATAATTCTTTTGGTTGAGGATATACAATTTTAGAATATATAATATCTTGAATATCTTCGGGAAACTCTTGAATCGAATTTACAATAAGAAATGTGCTCATTTTGTATGACTATGAAATCATATAATGAATCATTTTTTGTATTAAAATGAAAGTAATTTTACATTAATTCTATAAATAAAATTATTTTAAATAATACAAATAAAATGATAGGTGCTATTATAATCTTTATGTTAATACTTTTTATTTTATTTGCAACAATTGGTGCTTTAATATATTCATTAATATGTTTTGGTTATGATGGAACACCAATTGATAAAATAATAGGTTTAGTAATTGCATATTTATTAGGACCATTTTATTGGATTTATTATTATTGGCATCCAACATATTGTAAAAATAATATTAACAATATGAAAGAATAATATCAATATCTAAGGGTTTTTTATAAAATAACCAAAAGTTATATTTATTACATTTTTCATATACTTTATTATTAACTATAGCCACATTATTTTTAATATGAATTTCATATTTATCAAAAATATCTTGTAATAATTTTAACTCTTTTTTATCTTTAGGTAATTTTTCATATATATCTAATATTTCAGTTTTAAATAAATCTATACTAAAATGAGGTGCTTTTGGATAATTTGATATTTTAACAAATGATTTATATTTATTAGTATAATAATGAACAAATTGTTCAACATTTTTTATAAAAAAATCGGAATATTTAGCTTGAGTTATATAAATTTCTGATATAGTATTTTGTTTATTAAGATTTTCAAAATCTTCAAAAATATCTTTATAATTTGAATCCCACATAACAGAAATAAATATATTTAAATTAATTTTATCTATTGTAAAAAGTTTATCTAAAACACGCAAACGATGATTACCATCATAACATACCATTTTTTCTTCTTTATCGAAAGCTAAATGTAAAAAAAAATGCAAATGTTTTTTTTCAATATATGTTTGATACATTTCATTTACTTTTTGTTCATCTTGAATTCTATTTTTTGACCAATTTTTAACATAATATGATATAATATCAAATGGTAATAAATAATAATAATATTTATTATTTTCAATATAAATTAAATATTTTTTAATATCACTTTGTTTCATTATATTATTATATATAATATTAAATGTCTATATATAATATCATATATAATATTAAATGTCAGTATATGATTCTATTAATTTAGAATATATTCCTATTAATGATTTTATAAATAATGATAATGATAATATTGTTATAATACACAAAGATCAAGCATATGGTATTAATAAATCAATGATAACTTCTTCAAATGAAATGAAAAAATGTATTATTGTTAATAATCAATTACTTAAAAAACAAACATATAATGAAAAATCAACATATTTTAATATAGGATTTTTTATTAATAAGAAGATAATAATAGATTCGCAAATTTTAAATAAATTATTAAAAAAAACAAATATATTAAAGTTATCGGATAATAGTGATTCTAAGAGTCTATATATTAATAAAGATTTTTTGGAATTATCAACAATAAATTTAAATAAAGGATTTTATACTAAGGATACGCCAACTAAAAATAATAAAAAAAATCTACCATATTCAGATGATGTATATTTTGATTTATTGATATCAAATGTATTAAAAGTATATAGTGGTAGTTTATATTTTCATATAAACTCAGTTTTATTGAAACCAGAATATTTAAATAATACAGATCTTGTAGATTCATACATTAGGAATCTTATTCATAAATATTACAATGTTCGTTTAAAGACGAATATTGAAGTTAGAGAATTAATAAACAAAGAGATTGAAAAAATAGATAAAGCTTTTGTAGAAGCGGCACCCAGATATGAAAAAATAAATAAAAATAAAGTTTTTTATCGTGGAATGAAAACCAAATATATTAATACTATTGGAAATGAATTATATAATATAGGTGAAAAAACATTAGTTCATAATTTTACATCAATTACATTATCAAAAGCAATAGCAAAACGTTTTGCAGGAGCAAATGGTTATATTTATAAGATTTATTTAGATGAAGGATTGCCTTATATAAATATGATTTCAAATACTTTATATAAAGTTGAAAAAGAAATATTGTTACCACGAAATATAATATTAGAATTAATATCTAAAGATAATAATGAATATACTTTAATTGCAAAAAAATATAATGAAGAACAATTTAAAATAAAAACTGGTTGTATATCATTTGATTTATATAATATATTTAGTTCTTCAATGAAATTTACAAAAGAACCAAAATTTGTTTTTATGGATTTTGGTAAAAAACTATATAAAACTAATACTACTGATATAAAGGGATATATTAAAGATTTGGAAAATAATTATAAATTAAAAAAAACAACTGATAAACATTTTATATTATTAATAGGAAAACCTGGTGCAGGTAAATCTTATTTTATTAAGAATAATTTAGAAAAAGAATTTGGTATATCTGTAGATAATTTTATTAATTTAAATCCAGATGATTTACGATATTATAATAAACACTTTGTAAAAGAAATAGCAGGTAAAGGAAAAATAGGCGAAGATTATATAGTAAATGGTAAGACACTTCAATGTTATGTAAATGATGATGGAAATATAGAAGCAAATATGTATGCAACAATTAATACTTTACATCATATACAGAATTCGATGCAATTATCAATACTTCCGTATTTTTTTAAAACAAATAAAAATATAATATATGATTCAAGTTGTGCAGATCATATATATTGCACTAATTTAATAAAATCAGCATTAATAAATGGTTTTAAACCATCTATCATTTGTGTAGATGTTCCTGATAATATAGCTTTTAGTAGAGCAAAAGAACGACAAAAGAATGATGGACGTTTTATGTCAGATGACTATTTAAATAGTGTATATAGTAAATTTGATATTAAAAAAATAGAATCTAATATAATTAATTCTATAAAAAAAGAAAATATTTATAAAATTGTTCATAATAATACAAAAACTATACCAAAACAAGATATTGTTATACCTAAATTAAAACGTTGTCCAAATGGAACGAGAAAAAATCCAATTACAAAAGAATGTATTCCTAAAAAAGATTTAAAAAACAAAGTTAAATTACCACGTTGTCCAAATGGAATGAGAAGAAATCCAAAGACTCAATTATGTGATCCTAAAGATTAGATCATACCACATACTTTAGGTGTATTATATTTAAAATTATTATCATATTTACTATTATATTGTGAAACTTGATTTGCTTTAGAAAAATCAGTAGGATTGCAATTATTAAAATTATTTTTATCAGATATTTTTTTATTTTTTGTATTGATATTAAATTCTTCACCAACACAAAATTGTTTATATTTAGTATCCCACCAATCAAAATTATAATTTGATCTTCTATTATCACAATGTTTCGGATTTATCATTTCTCCAATAATAAAATATCCATCTTTATCACCTTTACCACAATTTTTAGAAATCATACGATTTAAAAATATATTATGATTTTGATCCGCTTGTTTTTTAGCAAGTTTTACCATATTATTACAAGAAATATCAGAAGCAGTTTTATAATGTGTAGGTTCCATTTATTTCATTGTATATAAATTAAATGGATCCTAAAAAAAAAGTAGTTGTTAAGAAACCAGTTGTAAAATCTAAACCAGTTGTAAAATCTAAACCAGTTGTAAAATCTAAACCAGTTGTAAAATCTAAACCAGTTGTAAAATCTAAACCAGTTGTAAAATCTAAACCAGTTGTAAAATCTAAACCAGTTGTAACTAAAAAAACTAAGGTAATAAAGAAAAAAATAGATATTTCAATACCAAAAGTAATAAAAATAACAGATAATAAATCAGATTTTAAACTTGAAAATAAAGCAATATATTTTGCTAAATTAGATAGTTGTTTTTTTTGTAATCAAATGATGCCAGAATGGGAAAAAGCTAAACAACAATTATCAAGAGATAATTCAATAAATTCAAATATTAAAATATATGAAATAGATGGAAGATATTTAAATAATTATCCTTTATTACAAAAACGTGTAGTTGCATTTCCAACTATATTAAGATATAATAATGGTTTTACTCCATTTGAACAACAAAGATCCGCATATAATTTTTCTAATTTTATGAAAAACGGTTAATAAAGCATTGTTTAGATGAATCAGTATTAGAAATATCAGGTATATTAACATTAATGAATATATCTTCATCTTCTTCATTTTCAATTATAGGTGTAATATTATTTTTATGAATAATGATATCTTTCATTGTATTGATATATTTATCTTCATCTATAATTATATCAAAATCACCAGTTCCACAAGGCGTCTTATGACCTAACATAACATTCGCACTAACACCATTCAATTGATCATATTCACTAAATATACTAGCATTTACTAACATATCTGTAGTTTCTTCAAAACTACATTTTGCCAATGGACCAACATCACTTCGATTAATACCGTGTCTATCAATAGACATCAATTGACCTCGATTTGTCATAGTATCAACTAATAACGAAACGTGTCTATAATTAATAGCACCTTCACCAATAACATTATCTAATTCTAATATTAATGCTTTACGTGCGGCTTCAATACCAAGTGTAGTGTATATTTCTCGTATATCATTAGAATAAGATTTTTGATAAACTACATTAATATTTTTGAATAACATTTTCATATTAGTACCATCTGTATTAAGAGACCAACGTAAAACACTTTTAAAAATATTTTCATCATTATCATATTCTTGTTTTGTTATTGATTTTAAAGAAACTTTTTTAATACCTTTAATACCTTTAACCAACATATTATAAATTAAATTATATTCAATTGCTTTTAATATAGTAATATGATCTTCAGTTTGACATAAGGTATTAATATTAGGACTATTAACATCAAGTTTAATACGCATAATTAATTGTTCAGCATTATCATCACTATATATACAATTAATATATTTAGAATAATTAATACAAATTTGTGTATATAAATCGATCATTTTAAGATCATACATTAGCATTTTTTCTTTATCAATTAGAAGTCGTAATACAAGATTACTTTTATCTTCTTCTTCATTACTAAATAAATTATACATAGCAACGAATTCTTTATCATCTTCAATATTGGTTAATGTATTATCATCCCAATATATTTCACTTTTATAAACAACATCGCAAAGACGAATAACTTCAATATTATTTTTAACATTGATAGAGTTTCTTTTATATTCTTCAATTAATTGTTCATCTTTTTTATCAATATCAGGAATATCAATTTTAGATATATCATCTTTAAGATGAATAAACATTGTAGGTGTCTTAATATTCTTACTAACACTTAATAATTCTTTTAACCTTGGAACACCAGATGTTGCATTCACTGCCGCATCAGTTCCCGACACGTGAAAAGAATCTAATGTCATTTGAGTTCCTATTTCTCCAATTGTTTGTGCTGCAACAATACCAACCATTTCCCCAGGATGTGCGATGGATTGTTTAAATGATTTAGTTATTTTTTCAATAATATAATCAAATATAGTTTTCATAAATCCATAATGAACAATCATTTGTTTAGGGTTTAAATAAGTATTTACCAGAATTCTAAAGAATAATGAAGCTTTTTCATCTAAAATTAAATTATTTTTAATCCAATCAATTTTATCTAAAACATATTCAGGATCTAAATCAGTTTTACGTCTTTTAACATTAGCATTTTCAAGTTTAGTTTTAGCATCAATTAATATTCTTTCAAAAGGAATACAATATAATATATCAGTTTTCATACATCCATCAAAAACTTTATTAATAATTTCAGTTTTATCATTAACTATTTCTTCAAATAATTTATTTAACTTATCATATGTAGATTTCTTTATTTTATCTATTGTAGTTTTTAACATATATACGCTCAATTCATCCTCTTTACGTAATAAATAATTATCGACCATTTCCAATGTATTCATCTTAATTATTGGTATTTCTTGTTTCTCAACTTTAGAACCATCAAAACCATCTTCACCATATAAGAATTGAACAATAACTCCGGTAGCATTTCTTACCGTAAAATCATAATAAACTTTTGTATCTTCCATCGATTTTACTAGGCGTCTCTCAATATAACCCGTATCAGATGTATCCCTGACTGTTAGGTTATTAGCAATATTGAAATTTAAAGTATCTGGAACAGTTACATCATAAACCTTTTTATATTTTTCTTCTGGATTAATAGGTTCAATTGAAATAATTTTATCCATAATGGTATTATTTAAAGGTTTATAATAACGATGATCATTATTAATAACTGCATTATTCAGTTTTATTTGTTTTAAGTTATTAATCAAAGGTGATACAGTATCACGAAACTTAACAAACCATTGAGCACAAATATTAATTCTATAACTAGGTTTAATATTTTCAGTTCCTAAGTTATTTTTAATCATTTGAGATTTTGATATTTTTCCAAATATTCCAAATCTTGAACAAAGATGCATTATACCTGTCATTAATTCTTTAGATGCAGAAGATGCAGATATATTATTATTTTTACCAATACTTCCATCACCTGAAAAATATCCATTTAATAATCCAATAACAAATTCATTAGGTGCAGTATAAGCAAAATTTGGAATATGTTTATATGGCGCTCCATGACCCATTATTTTATCAAAAAATTCACAATAATAACGTGTATATCCATTCAATTGAGTTATTTTACCAAGTGGTGTTTCTCTTACCCGTTCTTGATATTTAAATCCTTGATTAGAAAACCATTTTTTAACAAAATCTTTGACACCTTGTTCTTCTTTTGTAATACTAATAGTTCCTGAATCCCAATGTGTGCATCCATCTGCTAAATATAAACCAATAAATATCCCATTCTCATAATTTAATTTAAAATATTCAGGCATATGACCGTGTTCTCGTGATGCTCCATATGGATAGAAATAACCTACTTTAATATTTTCTACAGTAGAACGACCACTATTAACACGTTGAAATCGTGCTTTTGATGGATATGGTAAAGTAAATTCTTTACCATTGTTGTTTTCCCACCATTTAGGTGGAATCTTAGAACGTCCTTCCATTGCATTATCCATTAATTGTTTTGCTTTATGAAAATCTGTTCCATAAATATATTCGTTCTTTGGAAAATATTTATTCATTTCAATATAACTAATTTCAATAGGTGGTTTGGGCATATCAAGAATTGTTGGAACTATATCACCCACTTTCATATCTTTAGGACTTACTTCAACATATTTATCATTACGTAAAACTAACATTGATTTACTTGATGTTACAATTACTTCTCTACCACTTCTTGTATTAATTTTGTGTAAAATCTCACCTGGATCGTGTCTTGTAACAGTTGTTAAAATTGACCAAGTTGATTTACCATCTTCATCGCAAGTAGGAATAAATACTTGTTCATTTAATTTTAATAATTCCATATTAGCTTGATCAGCACCATAATATTCTATATTACTCTTATTATCTGGATTATCAATTTTACTATCAATCCATTCACCAATATTAATATATTTTGTTTCACCATTTTCTATTATTATAATAGGTGTATCTCCTGTTACACTTTTAACTGCTGTATCAATTAAACCTTCACGACCACCCATTGCATGAAAAAATACTTCTTGTGGTGTAAGACCTTCAATAAATCCATTTTCTACAAATCCACGTGCTTCTGGACCATCATCATATTTAGTATAATGAGGTAAAGTTCTACCCGTAAATCCATATGGAATACGTTTTCCTTCTACTTTAATTTGTGCAACACAACCCATTATTTGCGTCACATTACTATTTTTACCCTTACTACCAGAATTAACCATATTAATCATACGATTTGTATCATCATTTAAAGTTTTCATACAAATGTTTTCAACATCTTTATTCAACTTATTAACAACATTAATAAGTTTATTTTCAATAAACATTTCATTATCATAAATTGTATCATTTCTTAATTGACCACTACGGAAATCATCTAACAATTTAATCGCTTCATCTTTATTCTTTTTTATTACCTCTTTAACATTTATTTTATGTTCTTCTTCCATCATTAAATCACTTAATCCTACACTAAAACCATCCAACATTAACCAACGACAAATTAAACGTTGGGTATTATCTAAGAAATTACGACAAGCTGTTGGACCATAATCATGATAGATCAACGGAATTAAACCACTTGATAATGACTTAAATGAATGTTTATCCAATTTACCCGCTTTTATTACACTATTAATAACTTCAAACTTCTTCACTTTTGTATTCATATTTGGTGGTAATATCATTGAATAAACCTCCTTACCTGTATATATTTTCGTATTTGATGGTAAATTACCACTAAACATTGAATTTACCATTTGTAAATTTGCTACTGCTTTAGCATCTATACGAACTTTATCATCACTAATACGATATGATCCCAATAAAACATCTTGAACCATACCTATTATAGGAATACCATCCTTTTGACTTATTATCATATATGGAATATATGCTAAATCTTTTAATTCATTCATTGTTTGCACCGTTTGCGGTAAATGCATATTCATCTCATCCCCATCAAAATCTGCATTATATGGTGGTGTGTCTAAAACATTTAAACGAAATGTTTTAAAAGGCATTACCTTTGCACGATGACACATCATTGACATTTTATGTAATGACGGTTGCCTATTAAATAAGACATAATCATCATCTTGAATATGACGATGAACCACATCTCCATATTCTAATTTATCTGCAATTTCACCTAAATTACAATATTTAATATTAATTGTAATATTGTTTTTATTGGTTTTATGAATATATTTTGCTCCAGGCCATTTATCAGGACCATTCAATATCAACTCTTTAACCCTCTCAATATTATATGAATTTACTATCTCCGGAAATGTTAAATTCATTGCTACTTTAATTGGTATTCCTAGCTGATCTATAGAAATATAAGGATCCGGTGTAATCACAGAACGTGCTGATTGATCTACACGTTTTGCATTCAAATTACCACGAATACGACCATCCTTCTTTTTCATACGATCAGATACACTCTTCATTTTACGACCATTCCTTTGTAAAGATGCAGTAATACCAGGAATTGAATTATTAAGCAAAGTAAATACGTGATATTGTAATATAAGTGCAGAATTCTTTAAAATATCCATATTTTTATCCTTATCTTTCTTCTCTTTATAAAATTGATTAAACTTCACAATATCACATAACTTATGTGTTAAATCATCTTCACGTCTCTGTCCATTCTCTTCAATAATACTCGGTCTCACTGCTGGAGGAGGCACCGGAAGCACAGTACAAAGCAACCATTCAGGTCTTGACCAAATAGGATGAAACCCTAATAATTCAATATCTTTATCACTAAGCCTTTTAAATACTTTTAATACTTGTTCTGCTGTTATTTCAATTTCTGTTTTAGTTTTATCTTCCGTTATATATTCTAAATGTAGTTTGAATGGAGTTTTCTTCACATTATAATGCAACCTATTATCACATCCTGTACATCCATCAAAACCACACAATCCATTATTTTTATATTTACTTTGAATACTTGTTATAAACTTAAGATAAGCATCAAATCTTTTTTGATTATTTTTAATATTTTTAATACGAATAATCTCTTCTTTAAAGTTTTTATCGGTAGTATCTTCCGATACTATCAATTTACTACAATGAAAACACATACATTTTAATAATTTACGTGTTATATCGTAAAACATAATATGATATAAAGGTGTTTCTAAAACAATATGACCCATATGATTTGGACAAAGACTCGCTTTCAATCCACACGTTCCACAAAGACGATTAAGTTCTAAAGCACCCATACGAATATCAAATAAACCATTTACTACTGGTTCATTACCTGCATATGTATCCGTTTTAGTAACTTCACATACAGATCTTTTAATAATTTCATCGGGACTTAATAGTGAAAATTGAATACCTTTAATAGTTTCAATATCAATATCTTGATCTATATTATAACCTAAAGATGAATATAATGGCATAGCTATTTATATTTATAATATATTAATATCATTTTTAAGTATAATAAAATAATCTGTAATCATTAATAAATTATGGTTATTTTTGATAAATACTTCGATAAAGATAGCTTAACTAAAATCTATTATCTATATATTATATTTGCCATTGTATTTTCATTACTATTTGTTTATATCAAATGTAGATTATATTTAAATTTCTTTGACAAATTTTTATATAAAACTGATAAAAATTATTTACAATATTTTGCATTTCATATTATAACATATGGTGCATTAGGTATAATATTTGGATTTACTGATTATTTTCTAATGCTCTTTAAAACTATTATTGTTGAATTATGTATTAATTTTGTTGAAAATTGCAATTTTCTTGAAATTGATGTAGAACAAACTATTTATTCTATTATTTTAAGTGTTGTTAGTTTTACCTTAGGATGTCTAATAAACTATTTTTTTCTGAGTAAAAAGAATTAATATAATGTTTCTTCATTTCATTATTCGGTAATATTATTGACATTTCATGATTTTCATTAAAAATTACATAAATAAATATATATATTGTCACTACTAATAATATTGTTTTATAAATATCCTTCGTTGAAGCATATATTATTGCTGTTAATATAATTATTTGAGATAAAGGATGTTTTAACATTTCTTTTTGTTGTTCTGTTAATTCCAATGATAAATATTTACTTCCAATATGAATTAATGCTATTGACATAAGCGATAAAGGCTCGATCATCTTTAAGTTGTTCTTTATTTGTTATTCCTTTTTTTATTAATATTATATCAAGATATATCGCTATAGCACATATTAATAATAATAAACCGATCTTTAAATCCCATTGTGAAATATAATAAGCAAATAATACTATAAATAGCAATAATAAAGGATTTTCATATACTACAATCATAAAATATGGGTTTTTCATAGATGGGTTTAATGCTATTATTATTACATATAGTATTAATATCACTAAAATCATTGTTTTCCATACTGTATCCATTTTATATTACTATATTACAAAAGATAATATGCTATATGCAACTTTGGAAGAAGCATATAATATTTCAAGTTTCAAAAAACCTAAGAAGAAGAAACTTAGTAAAGATATAGAACCTATACAATCTATAGAACCTATGGAACATAATAACAATATTCATCCATATGATAAATTTGATTCTACTATGGTATCAAATGACCTTTCAAGAACTACTACTCATAATCAATGTGATCCTTTACAAGCACCACCTTATATTTTTCCTATTGAAGAAAAAGCAAAAAAACAATATGAACAAGCTTTAAATGATATGAATAATATTGATACCAAAATTGAATCTAATATTGATGATGAATTAGATGCCTATTTAGATGATGAAGAATATACTGAATTTAATAATACTACTATCGTCCCATATACCAAAAAAACTATTAAAACTACTAGACCTATTAAAATTAATAAAACTGATAAAATTGATAAAAGTAATAAAACTGACAAATTATTTGATCGTATATATGAATTATTTATACTAATTTTATTAGCAATTTTAATTAGTTTAATGTGTGAAACAATTGTTCGTATTGCCAAAAATTAATAATTTTCATCTTGAGTTTCTTCTTCATATAATAAAGTATGAACATATAAAGGATTTATTCTACCAACACGATGTGCTCTTCCTATCGCTTGTGTTCTTTCATTATTCATAGAATGATAAATAATAACATCTGTCGCAAAACTAATATCTATACCAGAACCTGCATAATTTGTATTAAGCAATATAACTTTAATTTCACCTTTACGAAATCTTTCTAAAATATTATTCATACAACTTGTAGTTCCTTTAATTTCAGTATAAGAAATATCATGATTATTAAGATTATTTATAATATTTGAAAAACCATTTTCAATTTTACTGAAAATTAAAAATTTACCTTCCTTTTTATTATTTATAATATCAATTAATGTATTTTCTTTACTTTTTATTTTTACTTTATCATTAGGAGTTGTAATAGTATTATTCGTTATAAAAGTAGTATCTGCTATATTTATTTCCTTTCTGCATTCTGGACACTTTTTATTTGTTTTTATCCACATCATAATACAAGTTGCACAATAAGAATGAGTACAATTCAATATTAAAGGATTCGTTAAATTATCTAAACATATAGCACAATTTTTATCACTTATATTACTTATCCTTACTGTTAAATCTTCAATTTTAGATTCTAATAATAATATTACTTTATTTATACTTTCATATTTTTGTTCTTTTTCTTCATCAGATAAAGCCATATGTTCTATCATATTCTTCTCACATTTCTTATTATGTAAATCTTTATTTAATTTATTTGTAAAACATTCTATTATACCATTTTCAGTAGCTACATTACCACCTATTTCACGCATAATACCTAATAAATCAGATGCATTTAATCTTTCAATTTGTGATCTAGATAAATATGGACGAATTACACTTAACCTATTTAACATTTTGCATTTATATGTTTTTTCAATTATTGGAGGAAGATCAAAACTCTTTTTTATAAATGAATCTTTTGATTTTATTAATATATGATTTAATTCGTTTTTTATTAATTCACGAATTAAATATACATTCGCATTAACACAATACCTTATATTTAATAAATTTGTATAAGTTGCACTTATTAACCACTTATATAAAAACGATATATTACCAATTGACATTAATATATCGTGTGCTTCATCTACAATTACTCTAGCCCAATATTTTATAAAAAAACTATTATGTTCCATATAATTCATAAATTTACGTAAAGTTGTATTTTTTATCAATACTAAATCAAATCTTTCAAAATACTTCTTAATCCTTTCAATATTATTATCATTCGGTTTCTCTATCTTCTTTATTATACGAATATCATCTAACAATAATACACTTAATTTAGTATCATTTTGAATACTCCTCACCCATTGTGTATATACTGGACCTCTTGGAACTATTACCAATGTTGTATTAATATATTTATTTCTTATAACTTCCGTATCATATTTTTGAATATTTGATATAATTGCAGCATTTTTTATTATATCCGTTTGTTTTATTTTTACTTGAGTATTATAACTTTTCAATGAAGAATTATTTATTTTTAAAGTATTAATCGGAGAATGTGCTATAATTGCTAATGCCGTTATAGTTTTTCCATAACCCACTTTTTCACCAATAATACCTATATTTGTTGTTATTTCATAATAACTATTTTCATTTATTTCATCATTATGATATATTCTTTCTTCTTGTTCCATTTTATAAGCTTTACATATACCAGCTAATTGATGTTTTTTTAACGGCAAACTTATTTTTTTATTTTGTTCTATTATTGGAGAATCTTCATCTAACATATCATTATAGTAATACATTCTTATTAATATTAAATATATATTTTTTATATACTTAACTTATAACAAAATGTTTTGTAAAATTAGATGTATAGTATATTGGTGCAAAAAATGCATTTATAAATGTATTAATTGATAATAATATATTAGCAAATGCATCTTTATAATTAATATAAAAATCGTTTAAAATATGTATTAATAATATTAATATTAAAAAACTTGTTAAAAAACTTATAATATCTAAATTACTTAAAACTTCATATAGTATTTCTGAAAACATATTTTATATTATTTATTTAAAATAATATAAAATGTCAAAATCTATTGAAATTAATAATAATTTAATTCAAAGTAATAATACTACTATTCAAAATATTAACACTGAAATTGATAATTTAAAATTAGGTATAGCTGTTAACGATCAATATGAACGTATTAAATATACCAGTTTTGTTGATTGGCACATTAGAATTGAAATATACTCCAATATTACTGATACTACCATATTAAATGAAAATTTATTATATTGTAATTTAATTCCTGATTATATTGATTATATACATTTAGATTCTGATCATACTGAAATATTATATCAAAGTAATCTACAATTTATTGATTATAATAATATTGAAAGTACAAATACACTGGTTCGGGATTATCAATCTGTTAGTAATAAATATAATACTTATCAAAAATATATATTTACTCATAAACCTAATTTATTATTAAAATATAAATTAAATATATTATTAAAACAAGATCATAATGCTAATTTAATATTTCCAATTAATTCATATGATTTTTGTTATTTTGTTAATTATAATTATTATGAAAGTAATATATACGAAAATACAGAAATAAATTTAGTTAAAGGATGGAATACCATTGATTATTTTTTTATGTATAATGATATTCCTGGTAAAATAATTGCATTAGGTTTTAATCCTATTCTTGATTTTGAAGATAAAATTGAATTAATTTATGGTATCTTACCTTATAATGAAAATAAACTTGTTGAAAATAATAACTCTTTACGTTATACCATTTCTACTAAAAATAATACAGATAATCAATATTTTATTCAACAAAAATCTAAACCTATTCTTGATCAAACATATATATTAACTAAATCTTTTATTTATAATTTTACTAATTTAGATTCTTTTCATTTTAGTAGTAATATTAATTTCAATTTTAATATCGATTCTGTTGATTCAACTGATATATCAATTAAATTAAATACAATTACTTTAAATAATATTCATACAGAACCATTATTAATTAATAATTTTAATTTGTTTATTGATAATATTACCTCTAATTCTACACCATTTAATGATAATCAAGAAATTCAAATAAATGAAAGTTATACATTTAATTGTGCAAATTCTGATATTAAATTTTATAATAATACATTTGAAAATAATATAAATATCGATATTAATTGTAATATTGATTTAGAATTTGATAGTATTAATAGTTCTGTGTCATATAATATTGAATTAGAATTTTATTTAGAAATAAGAAGCGACAATAATAATAATAATTTAGATTTTAATCATACAGAAAATATAAATAAACAAACTACAAATAATAATATTATATTTATGAATGATGGTTCTATTGGTATAGGAACTAATGATTCTAAAGGTTATTCATTATATGTTAATAATATTTCTACTTCAAAAAAAGGAATATATTGTGCTGATGATATCACTATCTTAAGTGATCAAAAATATAAAACTAATATTAAAACAATCGAAAATCCTATACAAAAATTAATGGCATTAAGAGGAGTTTCTTATAACAGAATCGATCGCGATATCAATGAAACACGTTATGGATTCATTGCACAAGAAGTTCAAAAAGTTATACCTGAAGCTTGTGATGGAAATAATGGTATTAAAACAACTGATATTGTAGCATTATTGGTAGAAGGTTTTAAAGAATTAGTTAAAAAAAAAATGTAAAAAATTAAAAAAAATAATATAAAAAATGAAATTAAATTTATAATACATTCATTTACAAAATGACCAACAACACTCTTATCCACGAATACCTTATCCCCCTTATTACAAACATCGATTTTAATGAATGTGATAATCCCACTGCTATGAAGACTGTTATTTGCAAACTTCTTACTATTGCCAAAAAGTCTATGAAAAATGAAAAAGAACCTAATGATATGTCAGTTTTGAATGATATTGATTTTTCTTCTTCTTCAGCTAAAATTATAAATACTATTAATTCTACTAAAAAAACTGTTACTATCAAAAGTGATGATTCTGATGAAGAAATTAAAAAAGAAATAAATGTTAATAAAAAATCAGATGTTAAAAAAGAAACTAAGAAAAAAGAAACTAAGAAAAAAGAAACTCTTAATAAAAATAACACAAAAACAACTATTGATATATCATCCAATGAAGATGATGATGATTCTGATAAAAAAGATACTGTAAAAGATACTAAGAAAACTGTTAGAACACCTGGTAAAATTAGTGATGAAGAAAATGATAATTCTGATATTGAAGATGCAGTTAGTGATGATGAGTAATTTTAAAAAAATTACTTAAAAATACTAAAAAAAACACACAAAAATTTTATAATTTGTTTAAAAATGATAACATATTTATTATGATTATAGTAATGTCATATAAAAATATAGATGAATATTGTCATCATTTTTCTGAAGGTAATTGCAATAATACCTATTGTATGTATGGTTATCATATTAAATGTAAAAAAAATATAAACTGTTTTAATTTTGAATGTCAATATGGTCATTCTGTATCTTGCAATTTACGTAAATTATTTAAACTAATTGTTAATGAAAATACAAATCCTCAATATCAAAAAAGTAAAAATAAATGTTATTATGCAATCAATTGTTTTAAAACAAATTGTATCAAAGAACATATGATTACTAAAGATGCAATAAAATTTGTAAATCATATTTTAAAAAATAATATTTATTATGATGATGCTTTAATTATCTATAATTTGCAATTTAAAAAACAAACAACAAATATAAAAGATATTAATCGTATAATTCCAGTACAATTAGTAGAACTACCAGAAGCACTAGAAACTGCAAAATCACTAGAAGATATTGATCCTGTTTTAAAAAATAATTTACTTAATTTAACTGAAGCAGAAGATGAACCAATATCACCTATTAAAAATGATCGTGAAGATTTAAAATCTAAACTTTTACAAGAACTAATGATATCTCAAAATAATATTAAACAATTAACAAAAGAATTGTATGATAAAGATATAGCAATTCAAACTTTAATGAATCAAAGAAATTATTTAGAATCTAAAATATATCAAAATAAATCTAAAATTCATAAATTAACAATGAATATAATGTATTTAGGTAATTATTAAATAATAATTAACTCATTAAATTTACAACTTTTACACCTTTGGACATTTAAAATGCCGATTTAACAGCAAAATAAATATCTATAAGTAGTAAAAATTTGATTATTACATAGCGTGTACTATGTATGAATTCTCGTAAATATGTCTGGTCTTCTTCCTATTGTAAATATACTCTTTACAATATTTAACATATTTTGAACGGCATTCTTATCTCTATTATGAATTATCTCGCATTTCTGCTTATCCTCTTGATGAGAAAGTAATCCATTAATAGTTATTTTTTTTATTAACTTTTATATCATTTGGTTTATGACTTTGTCTTATCATAAAAGGTGATATCTCACAATTGCATAGTTTAGATGTCCTAAACTCATTCACTAAATAGGTTCTAAATCCAGCATTCTTAAATATTCTTCTAAACTTTTTACAAATCGTAGGTTCTAACCCACCTATATTACTACTACCCTTATCATAATCACCCATTATAAATACTACATCATTTGGTTCTCCAAACTTTTTAGTAAAGTTCTTTATCATTTTACTCTCGCTTTTTTGAGTATTGATATATCTATTTAATTTAAACTTTCTAAAAAAGGTCTTTTCATAATGAGAAAATAACATTAGGTTCAATTTATTTTTTTCAATCAAGTAATTCTTGATCTTTTCATAATTACAAGTTTTCTTATTATGATTACTTAAAACGCTCTCAATTTCTTTAATATTTTTTCCATTTATAAAGGTTGTATTATTAACTTCTTCAATAATCTTATTATATTTTTTTGTTCTTGTTTCCAATCTTCTTTGATTTTGAGTATATCTAAAGGTTTCTAAATTATGATTGAATTTGAAAATCCATATACATAACTTATTTATATAATTATAATTAGTATTTATATTTTTCCAAAAATAGCAATATTATAATCATAAAATATAACGATTTTTAATTATTTATTAGTTAATATAAAAATTATTGTTATATTTAAATATAATAAATGACTGATAAATCAATTGTAAATAATAAAATATTAAATAGTTTAGTAAATAAAATAAAAAATTTAAGAAAATCTTTTACTAAATCAAAACAAAAAATATCTAGTGACACAGTATATTATAATAATTTAAATAGAACATTATCCGAATTATCAGTTGAATTAAATTCAAATAAATCTTATACTTCTTCCACAAACACATATTCAAAAACAAATTCTTCAAATTATTATAAAAGAAACAAAAGTTTAGATTTAATAAGAGTTTGCGACAATGATTATGATAGTAATAGCAATTTATCAACAAATAATGATTATAATCACGAAATTATATTACCTTATCAACGTTATACATATACGAAATTACGTAAGTAACGATTTTAAATATTTTTTTGTTAAAGTTTTTACAAAATGCCCTTGAAATCCGTGTATAGAACCTGGTCTATTAATTCTTAACCAAGCAATAGCTATTTCAGGTTTAAAATCTAATTTGTAAATTAACCAAATACATATTAATATACCAGTTCTACCCAATCCAGCTTTACAATGAATAGCGATCAATTCATTATATTCATTAATTAAATTAAGATATTTAATAATTATATTATTAGAAGGAATATTACAATCTTCAAAATATAAATCATAAATATTAATATTGTTTTGTATTAAAATATTAATATCATAATCATTATCATTATTTAATCGTATTAATGTCTTTATATTTTTATGATTAAAAATATTAATCATATTGTATAATTCTTTATTATTTATGGGTGATCTTAATGCTATCATTTTATCAAAAAAAATATTAAAATCTCTATATGAAAAAATACTTCTGTATTCATATAATGCATTATCAAAATTATTTAAAACAAAATAATTCTTATTTTTAACAAAAATTAATGATTGAAAACAATCCACTAAACAACTTTGATACCCTCCATAAACACCAACACAATCATTATAACTTGTTGGATGATCATTAAATATGTAAGATAATGATTTAATTAAAGATTGTAAATTATAATTACAATAAAATATTAAATATGAACCTATTAAAAAAATAGTATTTAATAGATACAATGAATTATCATCAATATATATATAATAGTATATATCTCTATTATTCAATTTTTTATGTTTTACTTTTGAATTAAATAAATTACAAAAATTATATATATTACTTATATTAACCGGACCATTACTAATTCCTACATCTACAGTTTCTTCGTGATAATTACTTGAAAAATAATAAATATCAGTATTTTGTTTTATTAACTGTAATGTATGTGCTTCATTTAAATGAATATCAATATATATATTTTGTATAATATTATATTTTTTTATTGATTCAATTATCATTTATTTTATAATAAAAATAAAATTAATAATAAAGAATTTAATATATTACCGAATCCAAAAAATATATAACATTATATTTAATATTTATTTTATATTATATATTACCAATAACACCACCCAATAAACCAATTGATGAAATTAATCCCACTGAAAATCCTATATTTTTTAATAAATGCAGAAATAGTTCCTTCATTAATATTACATAATATTACATTGTTATTTATTATATCTGTACAATAATCTACACAACCTATTTCTAAAATATAAAAAACAAATATTAATGTTAAAATACCTAATGTAAAAGTTATAAATATATTACTTTTAATTTTTTTTATTAAATTATTATATTCATAATTATAATCAGATATTAAACCACCAATTAGTCTGTTTATTAAATTAATAAATGCATAATAAATTAGTATATTATAAACATCTCTATAACTTAATTTATATTTATCAATTAAAAAATTACATAATGTCGTATAAAATATTAAACCAATTCTAATGGAATTTTCTTTTTATATTTATAACAAATATCACAATCAGTAAATTGTTTATTATTTTTAGAAAATATTTATAATTTTATTATAGATAGTATTAAATATAAATATAAATAAAAATATAAATAAAAATGTATTAAATACAAATAAAAATGATTTAATTTAAATATATTTAATAAATAAATATGCCAAAATCTAAATTAACTAAAGATCAACTTATAGAAAAATTAAATAAACATTTTTCAAAAAATAATGATTCATATTTTTTTGAAAATATTCTAAAAATATTATCAGTTAAAGATATTCTTAAATCATTAACCGTAAATAATCTCAATTCATTACTTGGTAATATAAAAGATGATTTAAGTCAATCTCCAAATGGTCCCGCAAGTTCTGCTGGTCCTGCTGGTCCTGTTAGTCCTGTTAGTTCTGTTGGTACTACTAATATAGGAGATGTAGATACTAAAATTATTCCTTCTATAGCTCCTGTAATAGCATCTAAATCTAAAACTACATTAGCACAATCTTTAAGTTATTTGCCTTTTAATACAAAGAGAGATCTTAAATCACCTGAAAGTTTTGATCAAAAAGTAGAAAAAATTAAATTAATAAGAACAAATGCAAATAAACTTAAAGCTATTATGCAAATTACTCAATTATTTGAAAATGATATAATTAAAATGAGAAATAATTTAAATATACAAATTATTAATTATTTATCTCTTAGAGAGGATACTTTATTATATATAGGTAAAGTATTAACCGGAAATTTAAAAGATCAAAATGTTGTAGTTAAAGTTCAACCTAGGATACCTCAAGTATTAGCTCCCAAATTACAATTTGGATATCAAGTTACTACAGAACATAGCACAATGAGTACTTTTGAAAAAAACTGTAATGATTTACCAATGCCAAAAGCATATGAATATGGAATGATCGCACCTTTGTGTAATGGTGATATTGAACGCTATACTTTAGTATCTGAATTATTAGGTATTGATTTAGCAAAAGGTCTTAAATTCAAATTAGTTGATAGAATTAAAAAAGATATTATTTCTAGTATTAAAGCTTTTCAAATAATGCATAAATGTAATTTCCTTCATTTAGATATTAAACATGAAAATATTGTTTATTCTGATTCAACTGAAAAAAATATTAAAATTATAGATTTTGGAAGCACTGAACGTATTTATAATAGAAATAATGTAAGAAATTTTGAACCTAGAAAACCAAATGAAGGCACACCATTATATATGGCTACAATGCAACATAATACATCTATTCAAGATTATATGGACGATCTACAAGCATTTGCTTGGATGTTATTAGATCTTTTAGGTGATAAACCAATTGCCCAAGGAATGCCTTGGGGCAATAAAAAACTAAATGAACTTAAAAATGCAAAATTACATTTCATTGAAAATTGTAAAAATGATTCCTATACAGATACTATCCAAAATGGAACTTTAACAAAACATAATATCGGTATAATAGGTGAATTAGCTGATTATACAATAGCAAGAGCAGATAAAAGAGATAAATATACAACAGATAAATATATAATGCATAAAAAAACTAATGAAAAATTATATTATTGCGATTATAATGATCAATATTATACAGATATTATAAATATTATTAATAAATTAAAATAATTTTTATAGACATCATAATAAACCATAATATATTATTAATAAATTAAAATATTTTTTATACATCCATAAATATATATGGATTTCTTGATAAAATATACCAATCTAGATCCTCTAAATTTCCATTTTTATAATGATTTTCTATTAATTTTATTGCTTTTTTTGATGGATTAAAACATAACCAATAATAATCTATTTTTTCTGGATATTTATTACTAAAATAATCAATTAATATTGGATTCATTAAAATTTTTTTAATTGATATTCCTTTATTTTCTTTTATTCCTAATTCAATTAAATCTATTATCTTTTTATTAGAATTTTCACATATAAATTCCCAATCAATTTTTTTTATATTATTTTTTAATATATTTATTGCATTCTTATTTGTTGATAACCATCTCCAAGATATTTTTTGTTTTATATTCATTTTATTTAATATTTCAATTGGTATATTTTCTTCTTCTTTTATTTTTTTTTCAATTAAATGAATAGCATTTGAATTTTTAGATAAATATTTCCAATTTAATCGATTTGTTTTTCTTTTATATTCATTATCAATTATTTCTATTGCATTTTCATTTTGACATAATTCATTCCAATATGATTTACGTCTATAATTTTTTTCATAATTTATTTTATCTTGTATTAAATAAACACCATTCGGATTTAATGCTAAATTACCCCAATTTATTTTATATTTTGTTTGTAAATTAGGACTTTCATTTTGTTGAATTTTTTGATCAATTAATTCTATTGCATTTTTATTTATTGATAAAGCACTCCAATTTATATTTTCAGGTTTTCTCATATTTTCTTTTTCTATTATATCAATTAGTGATGGATTAAGACATATCATAAACCAATCTAAATTTTTACTATCTGGATTTTTATTATATTCTTCTGTAATTAAATCCACTGCATTTACATTTGAACATAAAATATTAAAATTCAGTTCTTGTTTTGGAATCCAATTTTTCAATTTATATTGTTTTGGAAATAATGTTGAAAATTTTGATATTATTAAGGATTTTATATCCAGTGGTAATTTATATAATTTTGTTTCTTTCATTTTTGTATGTATTGAATCAGGCGATTTTTCATAATTATCTTCTATTATATGTAAATATTTACAAAACTTATTTATTTGATCATAATCTTTATTTAATATTCTTTCCAATTCTCTAATTTTATTTTTATCTTTACACATTTCTGTAAATTCTTTAATACTTAATTTAAATGTTTGACTTGTTGCTATTGTTGATTCTTTTAATTCTTGAATTTCATTAATTGTTAATGGAGATGGATAATCTTCATTCGGTTTTATTAATAATGATAATAATTCACTTTTTTTTTCTATTTTTTTCTTTAATGGATGATTACTCATTTATTATAAAAAATGATTATTATTTTACATATATATAAAATGATTTTATTTTTTTTATATAATTAATATAATGAATAAAATTGATATTACATTATTACATTATTTATATTTCAATTCATCAAAACAAACCGTATTAAATTATTTAAATCAATGTAAGTGCTGTATTAGACATCAGGATAATAAACCTTATATTTATAATAATATTGAGTTTGTAACAAAAAATAAAAAACGTAAAAAATATGAATGTTTTTGTGATTGTAAATGTAGGCATTATGCTAGAGATATTTGTAAAAATATTGAACTTACTTTCTATTTAGAAGATTTTTTTTCTTAATTGTTATAATACCCCATCAAAATATACTCAATCATATCAATATTGAGCAACATTAAATATTTTTTACATTTTTTTATATTTGATGTATTATCTTTTTGCAAATCTTCATAATTATTATGATATAAGATATAATTATTATCCGCTGTATTATATTTCATATTACGATAACCATAATATATCTCATATAGTATGTCTTCAATAACATTGTTGTCTTGTTCTTCAATAAATTTGATATATTTTTGAATTTCTTTGTTGTGTTTGATTTGATCTTGGATGGAAGCAGGCAGTTTGTTGTAGAACATTCTTGTTTTTACTATAAAAAGTATTATCATTTTTTTGTAATTTTTAATATTTTTTTTACATATTTTTATAATCCAAAACCTGTTAAATCCTCAAAACCACCCGGTAAATTAGTTTTTCCCGTTTCTGGATGTTTCCAAGAAATTTTATTTGTATATCTATTTACATAGTAAATTAATGATTTATTATCAATTATTAATGATGAATTATAATATTCATACCAATCACTATATTTAGATAATTTAGGTTGATATTCAATTTTTAATTTTCTATTATTTTCAAAATATTTCTGTTCTTCAACAATATATTGTGGTAATTCTTTTTTTATTCTTCTATCATTCATTTCATCCAATGATCTTTTATTATCCCATCCATATTTACCATTCTGTAAAATATGATTATTATTTATACATTTATTATTTATACATTTATTATTATATGGATAATAATATATATTATTTGTATTTGGACAATAATAATGTTTTATATCTGTTTTATTACAAAAACATTCTAACATATCATCGCGCAAATCATAAACAGACATTTGATTTTAAATATATTATCATATCATTTTTAATATAATATAAAAATGATTGAATTTTTATAATTTCAATTATGAGTTTAAAAATTAAGAAATATTGCAGACATGGTAATTTAAAAAATATTTGTTATGAATGTTATTCAACATTCTTTTGCATACATAAAATTAATAAAACTTATTGTAAAATTTGCAAAATTAAGAAACAACCTGTTAATAAAAGTAAAAAACTTAACAATTATAATATTTTTATTAAAAATAATATAAATATTGTTAAACAATTATATCCAAATAATACTTCGCATAAAAATTTTCAAATTATTGCAGAATTATGGCATAATTACAAAAAAAATGGTAATAATTCAAATATACCAATTGATGATTCAAATATACCAATTGATGATTTAAATATACCAATTGATGATTTAAATATACCAATTGATGATTCAAATATACCAATTGATGATTTAAATATACCAATTGATGATTTAAATATACCAATTGATGATTTAAATATACCAATTGATGATTTAAATTCAAATATAATAATACCAAGTATTGTTATTGATAATTATAATATTTCTACTTCAAATATTGATTTGAATTCTTCAGATTATAGTATCGATGTAAATTCAATGCTTTCGACCATTCCAACAATTGATACAGATAATATTGTAAATTATAATATTCAATCAAATGAGTTATTAGATTTTAATAACTATAATTAAATATTATTTACTATGAATAATATCTTTAATTTTAGAAATTATTCTGAAAAAATAATTAGTAAAGGTTATGATCAATACTATTTTATTATAACACCAAATAATGCATTCTATTTCGATGATGATAATAATAATACAGGATCAGAATATACTGGTAATATTTATTGGCATATTACAAAAAATGTATGTTATATTGATTATATACAAAATAAAAAATCATTTGTCAATGATTTATCATTTTTAGATAATATTTTTAGAAATTTATTTTGTTATTTATATAAAATTAATTTTATTGGATATATATTATTAGAAGATTATTCAATAAAAAATAACATTGATTTGTTCAAATATTTTAAAGAAATAAATCATTATTATATTTCAATTTATTCTAAATATGATTTTCAACTTATTGATATTAAAAAAAGATTATTTAGAACTTCATTTCCAAATAATATTCGTGTATATCAATACAGTAATAAAATATATTTTATTTATAGAAAATTAAAAGATATTATTTATATATTAAAATCTTTATAATATTAAACATTCTCTTTTCCATATTTTTACTTATTTATTTTATTTCATCATCTTCTTATAGTAAATAATATTTACATTATAATAATTAAATATTTTATTGTTATTTTATTTTATTTTTATATATATAATATAAGATATATATAATATAAGATATATGTGATCTTATATTTAAACTTTTTTTTGTATTGATTTTATCTAAAAATTATTTATCTAAAAAATATTTTTTTAATAAATAAATTAAAACATTATCATTTCTTAAATAATCTTAGATAATCTTAGATAATCTTAAATAATCTTAAATAATCTTAGATAAAGTAATAAAAACTTGGCATACCAGAACTACTAAGGTTATACTAAGATACAGCGATTCAGCT
>Ga0257114_1000183_pt1 | contig 48611 bp, 28 predicted proteins | sample SI112_10mmetaG_FD_190149 | JGI IMG/M metagenome (GOLD analysis project Ga0257114, IMG submission 190149) | Marine microbial communities from Saanich Inlet, British Columbia, Canada - SI112_10m | ecosystem: Environmental > Aquatic > Marine > Inlet | place: Canada: British Columbia | collected...
GAAATGAACACACCGTGGCGGCGAGCATTGTCACCACTTTCGCCGAATTCGCGCCCGTCGCGAGAGCAGCGACGGTGGAGACGGCCAAAATTCCACCCCACATTTTGTAGACGTAATCCTCCGTCGCCGGCGCCGCCTTCGCGGGCGCCACCGGCAAAAGTGTCGTCCCAGTCATGCCACGAATCGCGTTCGCGCTCGTGGCACTGAAAGCGATCGTACTCACGAACCCCACGACGACGATCACTAAAACTTTCGCGATGGCGCTCGGCGCGATTTTCGTCAGCACCAACGGCGTCACAACCAGGCTCGGCACGTAAAACACCGGCAACCACGACGTAATCCAATTCAGCGCTGGACTCACCGTGCTCTTCAGTTTATTAGCTGCGTCCTCGCCGACGAGTTTCTCCGTCACCATCAAAATCACCAGCGCCCCGAACATGCCGATAAGCGCGCTCGGAAAGCTCACGCCCGCGGCTTTCAGCCCGTTCTCGAGTCCTTTATCCAGCGCGAAGAGCGCGCCGACCGACGCGACGAGATGCGCGTGCTCGCGCGCCTCCGTCGCGCGCGTCGCGACGGATGCGCGCGCGTGCGGTCGTGCGAGCGGCACGACGCGCGCGGTCGCGCGTCTTCGCGGCGGTACGACAGTCTTTCGTTCGTCGCGTCCCAACGCTGGGACAACTGTCCCGAACGACGCGGTCGAGACGCGCGCGGACGCGTGCGGGCGCACGCCGGTCGTTCGCGCGCGACGAATCGATCGTGCGTGGGTGTTTACGCGCGCGGGTGACGCGAGCGTTCGCGCGAGCATGTTTAAGACGTTCACGCGCGATTGTGGGGAATCGCATTGGGGGCCTCAGTTGGTTAGCGACGAACCACGGCGAGCGAGCGTCGTTCGTGTATTGATTACAATCAGTTGTTCTTGGACGTCACGCCCGGATAACCGCGCCAGACCTTGCCGATATCCGGGAACCATCCCGAGGCGGCGGGGCGAAGCGCGGGATGGGTGTAGATTTCGCCACCGAAATCTGTCGGCGGCGCCGCAGTGGCTTCGCTGAGAGGGACGGCCCAAGAGCTCGCGCTGCCGAATTCGGCGCGGAACTTTCTGTAGACCTTGAAGAGGTAATAGGGGACGGTGGCGTACAAAACGGCGCCTTGAATGTACGCCTGTTTGCTGAATAGCACGCAGGACAAGAACGTCTGGGCGACGACGAGAGACAGGATGACGAGCTGAGTAAACGTGAACCATACCGAACCGTTTGATTCGTATCCTCGCTCGTACACGTACAAGACGTGGTAACGCCAGATGACGAAGTTGGTGATGTAAAACAAGGCGGCGGCGAGTGGAATGAGCGGTGCGATGCAAACGAATGTCAAACCAATGACCATGATGAGCATAAAGACGCCGATTTCGCGACCCATGCGAACGGCTCGTGGAGAGTACAGACGAGTCTTGTCTCGCGACGTTCGCGCGCACGAGCCGCGTTTTTCGCACCAGAAAATATCAGCCGCCAGACAGAATGATCCCGGGTGGGGGAGCAACAGGCGCTGCACGGGGAGGTAGATGGCGCGGAAAACGATGAAAAGCAAGAAGAAATTGCTGCTCAGCGGCAAGACGCGACCAAATTGTAACTGTACCTCGTTCAACGAAACGTTGCTCGAGCTAAGCGTCGTCGTGAAGAGACTTAACGCGCCGCCAAAGATACCTCCAAGCAATACGTTCAACGCCCCCCACGCCCAATAGAAACGTAGAAATCGACGATCTGTAGCGGCTAACGATACATGAACGTTTTGTCTCTGCACCAAATACATCATGTAGAAGGAGATGACAAAAACTTCCCAGAGCGTAAGGATAATCGGTGGGAGGACGCCCGAGATTATCGCGGCGTAAACCTTGGCATCATCCGAGCAATACCAGTCCAAAGCTGCCCCGCTATTGATGACATCATCTCCTTCGCGCACCTGACACACACTGGTCACCGCTGTCGCGAACATACCGGTCGGGAAGATCATCAAAGCTATGATGAAGGGCCAGATAGCGAGCGCTCGGGCACGGTTATCTGTCGAATTGTGTAGAAGCGTCGGCCAATTTACGTCATCCGGACCGGGTGCGGGTAGAGCGCGGTATACTCTGTGCGACGCGCGCGAAATAACACACTGCGCTGCCGTACTCGCGGAGACCTGGTTTTCAAAGACTGCAAAGGCGCAAGGTCCCGGGGACCCTTCCCAAGTCGTCTTGCGCACGCAGATGATTGCCTCATCAATTGCTTCGAGCTGCGCTTCCAAAACCGCAACCTGCTCTGACAACGCGAGCTTACGCAAATTTTTCGGAGGTCTAAGCACATCGGCGAAAGCTTTTTTGAATTCTTTCCAGTTGTGGCCCAATTGCAATGTTCCTTTTTCAACCTCGCAAAGTCTCGTCCCAAATTTGTACGTCAACGCCTTCGGCGACTGCGTTTCCGGTATCATGCCCTCGCGCGCCATTAACATCCTAATTCTCGTTATCATATTCTTACATTCATCACGGCTGTCCAAAAGCGCATCCGCTGGACGGTGATCAAAGATGGGTATTAAGCCTCTGAACTCATCGCCGTAAATATACTCGAGCGTCGCCTCAACTTCTCGCAAGCCGCGTACTCTCACCTCTTCGCCATTTTCGCCCATGGCTCGAACGAATGGGATATCGGTGATTAAAACCGTGTAGCTGGACGCCCAGACACTCACGATTTGATTCGTGTTCGTATCAAACGCGTTGACGGTGCGTATACTGTCAACATCGGGCACCGCCGACGGAGCTTCTTGTAGATAATCGCCCACGCACAAGGACGCCCGCGTCACCGGAGACGTCGCGCTGAGAGGAGACTCTGGATCGTCGAATAAAGATGTCAGATTTCTCTTCGGCTCTTCGCCCTCCATCGTTTGTCGCTCTGGAACTTCTAGTGGTCGTCCATCAGTGCGAGGATTAGGTTTGGATCCCGTTCCTTTAAACTGGTGCGTAACGTCCAGGCCGACCCACCAATCGTGCGCGATCGATGTTTCGGCGCGAATTTGGACACCTTCACTGCCACGGCCGCCGCAGCGAACGGCCTCGCCCGCGTCTTCGAGAGACTTTACTCTCGCGAGCGCTTTCTTCACAGCTGGAGTGAGCGCAATATTCTCCACAGGCAAGTCCTCCATCGTAGGCATTCGATTGTGTTTACCACGTCGCGGCGATTTCGTAGGGCTTACGAGCCAGGCCAAATTGTCAGCACTCCCTCGTTGATTGATGACACCTTCCATGAGCTGCTTCGTGCCGATATCTTCGCGAGAACTCACGCGGTGCATACCAGACGCCTGCGCCGCCTCGTGCTCTCGAAGCGTTTGACTAACGGAAGCCGGCACCGCTCCCAACGATCCAAACGAACCCATCCGGAGCTTTCGTCGTTCTCTTCGTTTAGCAACTGCTGGCGGCTCTGAAACAGGCGGATTGACATTCAGATCCAGGTCGTCCGAGTTTTCACCCGAAGTAAACGAAGTAAAGTGCCGTGATTCCGTCACCGGTCCCGGCTCTGTTTTGTTTTCAGGTTGTGAAGAAGCTTGACTCGTCGACGCCCCGCCGAGCGTCGGTGTTACAGGTACCGAAGGTCTCCGGGCCATTTGGCGATCGTCTGCGTCGGCAGATGCGGGCGACTTGAACAAAGTTCCAGCTCCCTTCAAGCCTTGCGCGACGTTGCCAACCTGCGGAGGCGTGAGTCGCCGCGCTGTCGGCCCACCAAAAGGCGATAGATGAGGGGTACTCGCGAAAGGTGATATCTTCACCGTCGATGACGCTAGCGTATCGCCATATGCCTGCGTGGGCGATGGCTCAGTGTCGAGCTCGTGCAAACTCCGACGCCGCTCTTTATCTTCAAGCCTCTTGTCTACGAGCCGTGTCGACGCCGCGCGAGTGAGCAACGACTTTGCCTTGTGTGAAGTTACGTCCACAGCGCGCTTCAACAAGCCTCTTTGCTCATCTTCATACTCGTCCATCGCCGCCAGCGCATCGCATGCCGCGTTAATGTCGTCTGAATTGGCACTTTTCATCTTGCGCAATTCATCGTCGTCGATTTCAGCTCCCGCCTGCGTTCCTTGCACGAGCAACTGCTCTATGAAGTTCGACGGTTGGTGCACCACTCGCCACAGATTGGTGTCGCCGCGAGTGGTTAAATAAAGTGTTCTAAGTACCACAAACGTCGCACTGTGCTGCTTCAGAAGCCAAGTCGTGTATAAGACCATCAACCACATCCCCACAGTGTGCAACCAAAGCACGCCTTGCTTACCTGGTATGTTTGCCACCGTTGTTAAGATCAACCCGCCTGGCACTTCCGCAGTCGTGTTCACTTTCGCGACAATATACTGTGCGTGTTGGCGCACCATATCGTCCCCGTTCACGTGAATAGGCAACAAAATCATCATTGAAAAAATCGACAACGGCACGAATAATTGTAACCCGAACTGACACACGCGTAAAAACGCAAACGCATCCAGCCCCGCCGTCTGGATCAGCGTCTTATCGTCCACGCGCAAAATGTGCGGAATCCAACCAAAGTAGTATCGCATCAAACGCTTAAACACGCCGTCTTTTGTCGTACCATCGCGCTTCCGCGAGTGAAACGGCGGCGGCGGCTTCGTCAAATTTCGCAGTCGCAACCGTCCGAAATAAATAGGCATCACGTGTCGCATGCGTCCGAAGAGAAGCAACCCAAAGAACGCGATTGTGGCGTAAATGCCCAAACTACGTTTCGCGCGCGCGTCGCGCCTCGTCGTCAGTCGTTTTTTCGAGCGCGTGTCGAGTCAACGTCGGTAAAAGTTCGTTTAAACGCTCGTCCGTGTCCCAAAGCTCTCTCGACGCGCGCGTCGCGTCGCGCGCGCGCGGCGCGCGGTCACGACGTGCGGTTGCCGCATTATACGCGTCATCACGCACCCAACGTATATATCGCGGTCGCTCGTCGCGAAACGAACGCATGAAGTTCCGCTGCAGCCACTGCCGCTGGACGCGCCGCTCATGTCGCCGGAAGACGACGGAGCGCGCGAGACGATGCGACGGTGCGAGCGTTAGATGCGCAGACGCGATGTCGTTCGGTTCGACCGCGGCCTGTCGGCTCGCGCGCTGCCGCGCGCGCGGACGTGTGCGGCGCATGTAGGGGCGCATGTAGGCGCCAGCTGGAGGCGACGAGGCGTGGAGAGTTGGTCCAAGTCAGTTGGATTCGTTCTACTAAATGTCTTCTAAGCCTCGGTCAAAGATAACCGAGGTGCTATGTTCATGGATTGCAACTCTTGGAATAAGAGCTTGCACGCGTACGGGAGCTTTAACGTCGCGACTTCGGCCTCAGTTTTGCACAGCGTGCACGCGTTCCTGCGGGTGATGTGGTGCTGGAATCCGAGCAAGCCGCACTTGGTGCAGACTTGCGCTTCGAATTGATCGGAAGAGATCATCAAACGCTCCAAAATAAGTTGTGATGCGCCATAACCGATGAGGCAATCGCGTTCCATCTCGCCGAGGCGCAAACCACCGTCGCGGGCTCGACCTTCGGTGGGTTGGCGTGTGAGGACGACGCGAGGACCGCGCGCGCGAGCGTGCATCTTGTCCTGAACCATGTGTTTGAGCTTTTGATAGTACACTGGACCCATGAAAACGTTGACTTCAAGCGCTTCGCCGGTGATTCCACAGTGAAGCATGTCCTTGCCTTTGTAAGAGTACCCGGATTCAACCAAGGTTTGTTGAATGGCTTCAACCGTGTCTCCACCAAACGCGGTTCCGTCGTGGAAGCGGCCGCTCTCGAGTCCAGCCTTACCGCCGAGAAGTTCGATCATCTTTCCGACCGTCATACGTGACGGGAACCCGTGCGGGTTCATGATGAGGTCAGGAGTAATTCCACGTTCGCTGAACGGGAAATCTTCCTGATCGAGGATGATGCCGCAAACGCCTTTCTGGCCATGACGAGAAGAAAACTTATCACCAACTTCTGGTCGACGCGTCTGACGCACGAGCGTCTTGATATTGAATTGCCCTTCATCCGTCATTGTGAGTAAGACTTTATCAACAATCGCCGATTCACCTGCGGGACCTTTGTATGAAAGCGGATTCGAGCGATACATGGTGTCTGGCATCGCGTGCGGATTCGCCATCGGATCCCGAGTGTTCACCGGCGTTTGCTTGTTGACATAAATGTCACCAGGCTTGATGCGACCACCGACGGCGGCGATGCCATCATCATCTAATAAGTGATGTCGACTATTTTGATTCGCGCGATGATCATCTTTGGGCCCGACGATTCGGTCCATGGTTCTATTGCTATACTTTTTCACCTGCGCAGAGTATTTGCGCAACACCGTGCACCGGCCAAAACCTCGGTCAAGAGACGCGCGATTCATCACGATGGCGTCTTCGATGTCGTACCCACTATACGACATCACGGCAATTGTCGCATTTTGACCCGCACCGAGACGATCATAGCCTATTAACTCTATGGTCTTTGTCTTGACGATTGGCTTTTGCGGGTATACGAGCAAGTACATCAACGTGTCCATTCGGTTTAATTGATTGAACGCAATATTACCCATCGCTTGCTTACCCATGGCGCATTGATATGTATTTCGCGGTGACTGATTGTGATGAGGATACGGGATGATGCCAGCACAAACGCCAAGCAAAGTGAAAGGTTCAATCTCCAAGTGCGTCGTCTCGTCGTTCACCTCGTCTTCGTACAACGCAATGTACGAATTGTTCTCTTCATTCACGTCCAGGTACTCGACTAATCCTTCGCGTAGGAAATCATTGAACGTACGATGACCATCTTTCAGCTCGTCGAGATGTTCTTGAGTCAGTAAAGGCTCACCACGCTCGATGATGATGAGTGGTCGACACACTCGTCCACCGTCTGAAGAAATGTACACGCATCCATCCGCAGTGTACACAGAAACGAACTCACCAATTCGCCCCGCCCGTCGCAGCTTTCTAAACGCGTGCGAGAACGCTTCGGGTTGCGCGTGCACGCCGAGCAGGGAACCGTTCATCAAAACGTGCGCACCAGACGGCGAATGCATCTCACCGGCGTTTAACCACGTAAGCGGTTCTACACCGAGCGCGTGTGCTAAACGGCGAAGCGGCTCCTCCTCGTCATCCGTCGTGACGTGCGTCATCAGCGCCAAGTTTTTTACGAGCCCGCATGACTCTCCTTCGGGAGTGTCACTCGGGCAGAGCATCCCCCATTGACTCGGTTGTAACGCCCGCGGACCGGAAACCTTTCTGGTCTTTTCAAACTGAGACGTTATGCGCGTCATCATACCTAGCGCGCTGATGAAACTCAGTCGACTCAGCACTTGAGTCACGCCTTTTCGTTCCATTCTAAAACGCTTTACCGTCCAGTTACCGCTCGAAATTGCGTGTTCCAGGCCGTTACTCAGGGTGTCTTGACGAATGCACTTTAAGATGTCAAACTGCGTCGCACGATTTGCTTTGGAAAGCACGGCGTCGGCTTGTCGCTTCAAATCAGCGTTCAAACGTTTGAAGCAATCTTCAAACAATAGGGCAATGAGCTGACCGGCGAGTTCAAGACGCTTGTTACCATAGTAGTCCTTGTCATCGATCTGCGTCGGGTCGAGCATCGCGTTCAGAATTCTGCGAACCATGATGGAAATGTAAGCGCACTTTTGCCTAAAGTCATACGACGTCACGGGCACGTGTGCGAGTACGACGCCGGCAAGAATGTCGCGCGCTTCATCTACGCGCGATCTACCGAAGTTTCGCACACCCGGTCTATTCGTCATGTGCGTCTTCACCACGCGCACCTTGTTCGCGCAATACTCTAGCGCCTGCTGCGTAGTGAAAACTCCAGCTGCTTGACACTCCTGTAAAGTCGGCCCCAAAAGCATCGCGTACGCTGGTTCCGATCCGATCATTTGCACCGCTTCTTGATCGCTCTCCAACCCCATTGCCTTGAGAACGATCATGATTGGAATGTCGTCCGCAAACGTGTTGTGTCGAAGGTAGAACTTTCCGTGCTTGACTACGATGTTTGTCTTACTCTTCCGTTCGTGCGTCGACGAAGTCACCGATGCCCCAATCTCTCCTTTGGCGTCGACTTCTATGATAATTCTATTCTTGCTCAACTGCTCTTGAATCAAAATCACTTTCTCCACGCCCTTGACGATGAAGTATCCACCCGGATCCAACGGACACTCCCCCAACCTCGCCAATTCGTCCTCATTTTTTCCGGTCAACACACACCGCGAGCTTCGCAGCATCAAAGGAATCCGTCCAATAACGACGCCACCCACACCATTCTTCGCCTGACGCGTCACGATCTCCTTCCCACGCGTGTACTCCACATCCACCGTAATCGGCGCCGCGTACGTCATGTCTCGCAATCGACACTGCTGCGGCGTTATTTCCTCCACCACGTAATCTTCCTCCACGCTCGGTCGTCCAACGTGTATATTCGTGTACTTCAGGTAAAAGTTTGGATCACTATCGCACGTCACTCGCTCGTTCGCCTTGGCGTGAATGATTTTTTTGATCTCCTCGTTCACCAGGTAGTTGAACGAGTCGATGTGCTGCCTGACCAGCCCTCTCACCTTGAGAAACGCCGGCAGGAGCTCGTATTTATCCTCCAACGTCGCGATCGGAGCGGTGATCTTCGAGGGATCGCGCGTGAGGCAGTCCATGGCGCTCGCATCGCTCGCATCCGGCGCTCGCGCGCTCGATTTGCGCGGCTTTTTCGCGCCGCCGCCGGTATTCGTCATGCCGGCGGCGATGTCGTCGATCGTCGCGTCGCTCGCGCGCTGTGACGGCGCGCGACTGCGCACGGCGCGGCGAACGGTCGATCGATCGCGTTCGGTGCGCCGCGAAGCGCGTCGGGCGTCGCGGCCGACGATCGAGGCGCTGCGAGGCGCGGTATGACGCGCCGCCCCAGAGAGCACAAGCCTCGAGCGGGACGAAGGCGGACGCGAGGCGAGGCGAACGGCGCTTCGAGATGCGAGCAAAGACGCGCGAGGACGTGATCATTCCAAGAGTCTGTCTATACGCTTAATTAAGGGTGAAGACGTCGTCTCGCGCGATGGCGTCGCGCTCGGTAAGCGCGGCGCGTCTTGAGCGGCGGCGGCGGCGAGTCGATTTTGCTCGTCGCGAAGCTGGTCGGGGGGAAGCGACGGTTTGGTCGGGAGTCCGGCAAGCTCGGCGCGCGTGAGGCCGTCTTCACCGGATGCGCCCAACATTGCGTGATCGGTGTCTTTTTCTTCGAAGAAGCCCGAACCCGGGTCGATGCGTTCCTCGGGAAGAGCCGCGAATTTGTCGCGACCGCCGTTCGGCAGTAAGCCTTGCGTGCCCTTGCCTTTGAGCGCCTTGACCTCGTCCCAAGTGAGAGTTGGGGTTTTGTACGTCGCCAAGTACTCGCCACCTTCACGTTTGTACACGTCGAGGAATTCTTCGGTTTGGCCCCGAATCGCGCGCGGGTATTGGAGTAAGAGATCCAACTCGCCGGCGTCGAGCGATAACAACTTGTCCATGACGGGTTGCGGGAGCTCGGGGTAGTGCTCGTAAATCCGCGCCTTCATCATCTCGTAAAAGTAGTAGTATTTGGGACGCGGGCGAATGTACTCTGGCACGTTTTCCCATTTGTCCTCATCGAGCCACTTCAGCGCGTCCTCGACGCTGGTTTCTTCGCGCGAGAGCACGTCGCGAATCTCACTCGAGAGCTTGGCGACAAGTCGAAGAAATTCTCGTCCGTACTCTTCCACGGTAGCATCCAACTCCAACGCACGCTTCATCCACAGCGCCGACGCGACTTGGGCGTCGACGATCAGAGCGTCACTGTACGCACCTCGCGACGACTGGCTCGCCACTTCAACGCGCGACACGTGGTTGTGCACGAGGTCTTGTTCGATGGCGAGCGCGTAACCGTGATACGCGCGCGCCCACGCGGGATAGTACGCCAACGCCACGCGATAGTCCTTCACAGCCTGAGCGTGGTTACCGACGTGTGCGTACGCCTCGGCGCGCAAGCCGCTCAGGAAGCCTCGTCGCATCGCGCTCGTCTTGAGAGAATCGCCTATGGAGAGGAAAAATATTTCGGCGAGCTCGGAGCGCCAACGAGATTCTACACCCACGGCACAATCCACCAACGTCTGCGCCATCGCGTGTAGACTCATGCGCTCTGACTCCGGTTTCACCGGTTTCAGCCATTTCCCATCCCGCGGCGAAACTGGGTTGGGCATTTCGCCCTCCGAAATCGTCGACGCGTACATGGCGCACGCCTCCGTCATCTCCACGCGCGCCGCGCACTCAACCAACTTCAACCGCACATCCTCATCTTTCGGCGCCATTCTCCTCGCGTCTAACAAAACCGCGACGGCGTCCAAGGTCGCTCCCAATCCCATGCTCGCCACGCCCGAGCGATACAACGCCTTCGCCATCAACCTCGCCGCGTTCGACTCTCCTTCGCGCTCACTCGCGACCAGGCCCTTCAACAGCTCCACCGCCCCATTCGCGTCCCTTCGCGCGCCATCGTAATCCGTCAACTTCAACGCCATCAACGACCGATTCACGAGCGCTCTCGCGAGATCCAACTCCTCCGCGTGCGCCGTGCGATCGTTCACGCACAGCGTAAAGTGCATGTACGCATCCATCCAGTTTTCAGTCCGCGCCAAGTGTTTCGCCGCCCAGTCAATCGCGTCGTACTCCCCCTTGGACGCGACGACGCGCGTCGCTTTTTTTCCCGCGTCCTCCGCGCTCGCGTCCACCGCGCGCACCATCTCGCGCCGTCGCGGTGTGCCGTTCGGTCGTTCGAAACGCTTCAAAAACGCTCGCGAAACCGGCGACCGGAAAAGCGTCACATGTCGGCGCGTCCGCACGTCGTCGATCGCGCGCTCGCGGCGTACGGCGGCGCGCGCGACGCGCGGACGGGCGCGTACATCGGCGGTGCGCGCGCCGACGCCGCGCTCGCGACGTACGCGCGCGACGACACGCGCGACGCGCGCGCGACGAAACGCGCGACGAATGGGTTGGCGTTCGCGCGGTCGGTCGACGCGACGGCGCGCGAGCTCGCGGGATTCGGCGCGAGAAACGCGGTCGTCGCGCTCGGGATAGAGTGCTCGGAGACGTTCCTGAGGTACTGGTTGGCGTGCGCGCAGTGCGGGGCGTGCGCGGCGCCGTTGAATGGGCGCTGGGACGCGGCGGAGGCGGCGGAGGCGGCGCGAGACGCGGGCGCGGAGGTGGTGATTCTGGACGACGCGCACGACGCGCGGTGGTCGAAAGCGGGATTTAGGGACGTTGGAATCGTAGTGTTCGATGCGTCGCCCGAGGAGGGGTCGGGCGATGAGGATGAGGGTTGGACAAAGGCGTACGGACGCCGCGCGGACGACGCGTGCGCGATGTGCTACACGAGCGGAACGTCGGGGTCGCCGAAGGCGGTGATGCTGTCGCACGGTAGCGTGTGCGCGGCGACGCGGGCGAAGTTGGAGGTAGTGGGATACGACGCGGGGGATACGTATCTGCACGTCGCGCCTCTATATCACGTCGGTGGGTTGTCGAGCGCGCACGCGACGCTCGCCGCGGGCGCGAATCACGTGTTCGTGAATAAGTTTGATCCGGACCTCGTGTTGCGCATCATCGTCGACGAAGGCGTCACGGCGTTCATCGCTGTGCCTGCGATGATGCGCGAGCTCGTGGACTCGCGCGGTGGCGACACAGTGTTTCCGACGGTGAGGAAAATTCTCGTAGGCGCCGGGCGGCTGACCGACGAATTGTACAACTCGATTCGGCACGTCTTTCCGAACGCTAAGGTCACGATGGCGTACGGTATGACGGAAACGACATCATCGGTGACGTTTCTTTCGCCAGAGGACGCGCGGTTTGAACTGGATGCGGATTCAACGTTTGCGGGAAACGCGGCTCCAGGGGTTGAGGTGAAAACGGACGCCGAAGGACAGCTTCTCGTTCGGGGGTCGTCGCTCATGCTCGGCTACGTCGGCGTTGATCGCACGGAGACGTTCGATGCAGACGGATGGTTTGCCACGGGTGATCTCGGCGCGGTTGGGGAGGCACGGGGCGAAGAGACTGGTTCGCGCGTTTGGTTACGAGGCCGCGCAAAGGAAATGATAAAATCTGGCGGCGAAAACGTCTCGCCCGAAGAAGTAGAGCGAATTCTGAACAAGCACGCGAACGTCGAGGCGTCCGTCGTGATCGGCGCGCCGCATACGAAATGGGGTGAAGCCGTCGTGGCGATCGTGAAGCTTCGCGCGACGGCGTCGGATACCGAAGCAGAGCACAGAACGGCGCTTCGCAACTGGTGCGCGAAATCGGAACTCGCGCGCTTCAAGATTCCGAAGTGTTTCGTCTTCACGGAGGACTTGCGATCGAACGCCATGGGGAAGTTAATGAGAGATGCAACCTACAGGGCGAATGTCCTCGCGATTGAACACGCGGTCTCGAGAGTTAGGTAATAGATGGGATAGATGGAACCATAGCGAAGATAGTTGTGTAGACTTGGCAAGCGCGGCGAGGCGACGAGATGTTGTGACTGAAAACTAATTTTACACCGGCAACTCTTTACGTCATCCATTTACGTGTGTGTATGTGCGTGATGATCAGAAAGTCGGTCTCGAACCTACGAGATGACTCAATTTTTGATCGAACGATAAACGTTCGATCGAACCCAACGCGTACGATCCATCCGGCGCGAGAAACGACGTGTCGAAAGACACGCGGCAATTCTCTCACGCGCTAGAGGTACGCGAACACCCTCTCGGTGGCGAAAGATCGCCTAGCTCTTCCTTCAGAGTCGAAGATCGTGCGGCACCGGAAGCGAAGCTATCTTCATGAACTTCTCACTGCTATACTTCTTGTAAACAGCGGTGAGCGAAGCCGTCGGCGCCTTGCGCATGAGTTCCGCCATGTCGCACGCGCACGGGTAGACTTCCGCCTCAGAAAGTCGTGTGTGCGCCTCCATGACGTGATTCCACGACCCCGTTCGAAGCCCTCTCATCGCAATGTATACACCAGCCGCGGCCAACGTGCTACCCGGATATTGCAACATGTTGTAATCAGGCAACGCGCACTCGACGGCGTACGAGGCGTACAACTGAAACTTGCGGTCGCCCCCGGCGGCTTTGAAGAAACGGTTCATGAACTGGTACGGCGTGGGCACGGTCAAGTGGAACCCGAGCGCGTTCAACATTTGCTTTTCCATCTCCAGGATCTGCTGGCGCGTGTACGCGCGATCGCTGATGTAAACAAAGTCGCGCACCTCCGGCGCCCAGATCTCTTCATACTTGCTCGCCACCAACATCGCGGTGACGCCGACGAGTTGCAAGTTTTTGCGCGTCACGGTTTTCAACTCGAGGAATCGATCGATCAAGTTTGTGGTCAAGAACAGCGTCTCAGGCATGAGTTTAAACTTCAAGTGCACCTCGACGAGCCAATCGATGAGAATGGCGCGCATCTTGCTGTTGATGTCGCCCTGAATGAGCATGTACGTCTCGGACACCTGCGTCTCCGGCTCGACTTTGTACCAGTATTGGTAAATGTCGTTGACGTACTCTGTCGCGCAAAGCGGATTGTCGTGATCGTAAAGATCGATATCCGGCAATGCATCCGTCATGACATCCCCACTCCCAGCGCTTCGCTCGAGATAGGTGGAATACGACTCGCGCATGTCCACATCCGCGCCCGCCGTCGTCATCGACCCCCCGGTTTGGTTCCCGTCTCTCGGTTTGCCGTGGCTCGTGCGTTGCGCCGTGCGTCCCCATCGCGTAGCGACTTGCTGTGCTTTCTGCCCGAACGCGTTCAACATTCCCGCCGGCGCTTGTTCCTTCTCAGTCGTTTGACTACGGCCGCGCGTACACAATAATCATCGTCAGTCTCTCCCTCTATTTCGCGCTCGCGAGCGCATCCGTTGCGCGCTCGCGCGCCCGCGCGTTTTTCGCATTCATCACAAACGTACCTCGCCTTGGCCGATCGCGTCTGTCTCGCGCCTTGCGCCCCATTCATCATATTCCCGATGTTCGACAGCGCCGCTCGATTCCCCGCCGGCGCCAAGCCTCCTTGCGACCGCAATCCTGTTCGCGCGCGCGTCCCGCGGTCAGTCCCAGTCGTTCCCGTGTCGACATCGCCAGCGCGTGTCCCGAGCCTTTTCCGTCGTCCTCGCGCACCTTCTTTCGCGCCATGCGGCACGTTCCGCCCGCGCGATGCGTTTTCATTCATCGTGCGCGTTTTCGCGCGGTTCGAGCCTGCGCGCGCGACGCGATCGTCCGTCGTCAGTCGCGATGTCGTGTTTCGCTAACGGCTGGCGTTCCCCTCGCGCGCGATGGTGATGATGCGGGACGCGTCGCGCCCGCGCGACGGCGCGATGGCGCGCGCGGTGAAGGGCTCGCGGCGGTACGGACCGTGCGGCGGTGCGGCGACGAGCGAGCGCGTCGGCGCGCGCGACGTGATGTGCGGCGACGCGCGGCGATGGCGCGACGAACCGAACCGACGAAAAATTTGGTTCCCCCGACCGGGACGCGCGGAGATTTGGGAAATATAGGGGATTTAGGAGTGTTGTATGGAAATGACGCGCGCGCGCGCTAGGCTTCGAAAGCGACGCGATTGGTGAGCCGGGCGACGGCGAGCGCGCACGCGGCGACGGCGAGATCGATTTTGGTGACTCGTTTCGGCGCGCGCGCGGAGGCGGCGTCGAGGTCGGCGGAGGAAGATGCGCGGGAGAGATCGGCGGCGAAACGCGCGCGCGCCGAGAGAAGACGACAAGACGCGGGGGAGAAGAGCTCGGCGGCGTCGAAAGCGCCCTCGAACAAAGGAATTGCGTCGATGATGATCGCGGTCCAAAGCTCGGGAGGCGTGGATCTCGGCGCTAAGGCGGCGATGAGGGCGTCAGCGGCGGTTTTGGCCGCGACGCGCGCGCGCTCGTCGAGCGCGACGGACGTCTTCAGGATCTTCATCGCGGCGTTGAACTTGGCGCGCGCGCGGAAAAAGTCGACCGCATTTTCATGAAGGTCCACGTCGCCATTCGCATGCACGAGGACTTGGTCACCGTGTTTCTCCATGAACTTGTCCACGCGCGCGAGCGTCGCCGCGGCGTCCCCGAGCGCGCCGACTTGCGCCAATCCTCTCGCAAGCTCGTCGCTTCCCACCGTGTTTTGTGACACTCGAAGCCAGTCAAAGGCGAGTGAGACGTACCCATTCGCTCGCGCGCGCTCGCTCGCCATCTTCGCGATGCGTGCGCTGGTGTTCGGAAGACCGACTTCCACGGCGAGCGCGTGCGCCGCCTTGGCCGGCGCGTCGTCCTCGGTTTCTCCTTCATCCTCCGTCACCGCGAGACGCATGAGCGTCGTTGCCATCATCTCTATGCCGCGCTCTGAGCAATACGCCGCTAGAATTCGCACCGCTAAGTCCCGTGTCTGCGCCGAAGTCGCTAAGGAGGAGCAGTATTCGAGCATGTACAACTCGCTCTGGCTCGCCCCGGACGCCGTCGGTCGTCTCAAGACGTCAGCTTGCGCGCCTCCAGCGCGCGACAGCAGCGTCGTTGAGTACGCCATGAACCAGGAATCTAAGTGTCTCGAGCACACCGAGATGACGCCTTGGGAGTCACCGGCGATGGCGTACATGATGAGCGAATCTAACGCCTCGCTGACCAACTTACCCTTCGATCGACACGCCGCGCGCGCCAGGCTCTCGTGTTCACCCTGAATCTTCAAAGTCGGATGAATGTGTTGCAGCTGCGCAATCATGAGCTCCACCCAATTTCCGACGCTCGAAACGATCGTTCGCTCGTCGCCGGACAACACGAGAAGAACGTTCCGAACGCCGTCCGCCGTCGGGCCCCAGCAGTTGTTGAAAAGCCCTCCCTCCGCGAGCACGGTTTTCACTTGGCGCAACCATTCATGTCTATACGCCGCGTACTGCTGCAAATTCGCGGCGCCCTCTTCGCCACCGAGTTTCGGCAGCGTGCGTAAAAGCGCACCGGCGGCTTCCATGAGCTCCACTTGCGGCTGCACGCTCGTCTTGCGCAAACGCCACTCCGCCCACGCGCTGTGCATTTGTAACAAATCGTTCGCCGCCTCCGTCCAACCGATGGCGACCATCGTGACGATCATCTCCCAATACCCGCTCGCTTCTTCCGGTCTCGCGCTCTCCTTGAGTCGCGCCACCAACTCTCGCAATCGTCCGCTCGCGCTCGCCTCTCCGAGCGCCAGGCTCGACGCGTTGACGCGATACCAATCCACGACCGCGTCCGTGCCCACGCCTAAACCACCGCCGCGGGTGATGAAGTACACATCCAAAAGCTCCCACACCGCGCGCGCGAGCGCGACGCCGTCGCCATCGCCCTCGCTCGAACTCGACGCCTCCTCGAGCGCGTCCGCGACGGCGCGACTAAACTCGTGCGCGCTCGCGAACGCGTCTTCCACGTACGTCCCGCGCTCGAGCGACGCCGTCTGCGCGCCGCGAAATCATCCATCGTCGTCAGTCATTCGCATCACCGCGTCACCGGCGTCCTGATTCCCGCGTCTCGCGTCACCGTCCGCGTCCGCGTCTCGCGTCTCGCGTCTCGCGTTTGAAAACCAAGTCCCCCTCTGGCGAGACGAATCGCATCGCATCGCATCGCCTTCTCTCGTCGCTTTCCGCGCGTACCTCTCGCTTTCGCAGCGTCAGCAGCGCCGCGGACGTGGACGCCGCGACGCGCGCGCCGCTCGCCGTCGCGCGTCCCCACGCGCACGCGCGCGGCGCCTCGGCGCGCGCGCCGTCGTCGAGGTTGCACACCAACAGCTCGTTCCCGACGCCGAAGTGCGCCACCGCGCGACCGCGAGGCGCCGCGCGGCGCAGCGCGTCCTCGAGCGCGTCGTCGGACATCGCGCGCAGATCGACGCGCGCGCGTCGCGACGCGCGAGACGCGTTGTGACGACGGCGCGCGCGGAGGTTTGACTCGAACGCCGTCGCCGCGACGACGAAACGAGCGACGTTGAACGCGAGACCGCGCAGACGCCGCGACGACGAATCCGAGCGACGTCACGCGCGCGCGAAACGCCATATTTTATTTACAACCTCCCGACGTACGCCGCGAGGAGCGCTAACAACAACACCGCGACCGGCAACAGCGTCGCGCCGAGCGCGCCGAAGCCGCTCGTCGTCATCCCTCCCGTCGCGCTCTTCTTCACGCCCCCGTCCGCGCGTCCCGACGCCCCGCCCGCGTATTCGCCGATGTAGAACTTCTTCAGCTGTTCGTACGCGTTCGGCGAGTGTCCGACGTCCTCGAAATCGTCCGTGCCGTCCTTTCCCGCGGCGTTCAGCATGATCTCGCCGCCGCCGGGATGGTCATCCATGAACGCCGTCACGTCGTACACCTTACCGGCGATGACGAGCCAGAGGTCATCGTACGCGACGTGCTTTTCGACCTCGGCGAGCGAGATCTGGCGAGGCGCCATCGCGTCGCGGAGTGCGGCGCAAAAGCGCGACGACGTCTGATGGAAGCAGCCTCCATATCCGAAACGTTCAAACGCGAGACGGGACGGGAGACCGAACGCGAGGACGCGAGGACGCGAAAACGCGCGAGGAGGCGCGAAAAAGAGCGCTACGCTACGATTGTCGACAGAAGGCGAGACGATGGCTAGGGTGACGGGAGTTGGCGAGCGGCGCGCGCGCGACATCGACGATAGGCGCGCGCGCCGCCGCGAACCGCCGTCTGCCCGAGGGCGTGCGCGGCGAACGCCGTCGCACCGCTCGCGCACGCGACGTACGCGGGGGAGAAGATGAAACTCAGCGCGACGCCGAGTTTGGTGCGCTTGCGACATCTCGCGCAGTGCGCTCTGTACCAACCGCGGCGCGCGCGTCGACGCTCGGGCGTCGACGGCGCGGCGTCGGCGTCGGCGCCGCTCGACGTCGACGCGTCCATCGAGCGGCATCGGCATCGGTTCAGCGGTTCGCGGTACGCCAGCGCGAGGGTGGTGAGCGAGCCCAGGGCGCCGACCGTGGACGCCGCGGCGACGGCGGCGCGTCGCGGGACGCCTGCGCGCGAGGTCACCGCGGTCAGTCTGAAGTCACCGACGAGGTCGCGAACGCGCGACGCGCGCGCGAGCGGGGCGGACGGCGCGCGCGGGCGACGCATCGACGTGCCTATTATCGCCGCCCCGCACACGACGGCGATCGCGGCCATGTTCGCGCGCGCGCGGGTGAGTGCGGGCGCCGCGCGGCGGAGACGCGGGACGAGCGGGACGCGGCGACGGACGCGAACGACGCGCGCCGATGTCTCGGATTCAAACGTCTCAGCTAGGCCTACGAAAAATCATGATCATGTTGTGCGCGTTTTCGTCGTCTAAAGCGATGCGATCGTCCATGTCGCCGTACGTGGCGGCGACCTCCAAGCCGGCGGCGTTCGCGAGGGCGACCATCTCCGGGGCGGTGAAAATTTTGCACGGCACGACCTCTTGCACAATCTTGAGCACGGCTTCGGTGGAGGCGTCGACGAGGGAAAACGATACGGTGCGTTCGTAAATTTGTGACTCGATGTCAAAGTTATCGCCGTCTCGACCCCACTCGACGTAGACTTTAACGCCTTTTTCTTCGTCGACGCGTTCCCAGGCGTCGCCTTGGCCTTGCGCGATTTCGCCGCTGAATAAATCCCAAGGATGCTCGAGCTCGACGATGAACAGACCGCCCGGTCTCAAATTCTCGCGAACAGACTTAAAACACCGCATCGCGTCGTCGTGCGTCAACAAATGCGCCGCCGTACCGAGCAACATCAGCGCGACGTCGAACCCGCCCTCGGGTTTCGTCATCGGCGCCATCGCCACGTCTCGCATATCCCCCTCCACGATTCGTATATTCCTCGGCGCCGCGTCTCCGAGCGCCGCCAACTTATTCATCGCGTGCGCTCGCATCGCCGCGTTTTGTTCCAGCGCCACCGCCTGTATCCCTCCCTTCGCCGCCGCGACGCTGTGCCACGCCGGCCCCGCGCCGAGCTCCAGCGCGCTCGCCACCGTCCGCGTCGCGTCCATCCCCATCCCTCCCTCTCCGTAGCTCGCGTGTCGCCGCGCGCACTCTCTGACGAACTCAATCTCTTTATCGAAATCACGAAATCCGAACGCGACGTCGTACACCTCCGGTTCGTCGTACACGCGTCCCTCCGCGTCGACGCCGCCGCCGCCGTCGTCTCGCGCGCTCGTCCCGCGAACGCGTCCCGCGTCCCGCGTCCCGCGTCCCGCGTCCCGCGCGCGTCCCGCGTCCCACGAGCGCGTCCCGCGTCCGCGTCGCGCGCCCGCGGTCCCGCGCGCGACGCCGCGCGCGCGCGTCGCCGCCCGCGCGTCCGCGATTCCGCGCGCCGTCGCGAATCCTCGCGCGCGCTCGACGCGTCGCGCGACGGCGCGCGCGACCGCGCGCATGCCGGCGACGCGACGCGCGTCGATCGCGTCGCGCGCGTCGACCGCGCGTCGACGACTGGCGTCGGCGCGCGGCGCGTCTGAATGCGCCGCGCGCCGACGTCAATCGGCGACGCGCGAGACCGCGACGACGCGCTCGAGCGACGACGGCGACGACGACGGCGACGGCGACGGCGACGGCGACGACGGCGATGGCGCGCGCCGTGCGCGCGGCGGCGGACGAGCGCACGCCGCTCGTCGCGTCCGCGGAGACGAAACGAACCGCGCGACGCGCGACGACGGCGACGCTGACGGCGATGGGCGCGCTCGCGGTCGGCGCGATGGCGACGCGCAGCGAGTGGTCGCCGGCGGCGACGCGACCGTCGACGGCGTCGGACGCGCTCGGGATGCGAGCGGAGGAAGCGTTCTCGGGGGAGACGGCGCCGACGCGAACGTTTACGGTTGACGCGTCGTGCCCGAGCGCGAAGGTGCGACGCAAGGGCGGAGGGTTTTGGAACGAACCGCTGACGATCACGAAAGCGAGGGTGGTGTATCACAATTATAACGGCGCGGATTTCTTCTCGAGCGGACGAGGGGTGGCGATGTCGCCGGTGGCTGGGAACCCGAGAAGGTTCACCGCGACGACGAACAAGGTGAACTACGAGTACGGGTTTGAGCTGACCAATTCTCGCGGGCAAGTCGTTCGAGACATCGGTATGCCCGGTTCGACGACCACGGCGTACATGTCGGACTGTACGGCGCACTTTGGGTACAGAAATCGATTGGTGAATTGGCCGACGAGCGCGGTCTTTGGCTCGTGCGAGTCAGAGTGCCCCCCGGCGAGCGAAGAAGAAGGCGAGCCGACGCCGTCGCAACCGACGCCGTCGCAACCGCAGTCGCCGACGTGTGAGAAGGAGACGCTCACGTACTCTCTCGGTGCCGGCGAGGAGACGCCGTTTGTCTACACCGCTCCGGAAGCCGCGACGTTTGAGTGGGCGCACCGTGAGATGCGCCTCGAGATCTCGTCGTTCCAAACGCGCCGCACCGCGTCGGTCGGGAACATATCCATCCGCACTGGAACCGGGGAAAACGAACAAGAGGTCTTTGCGTCGGCCTTTGACAGCCCAACCGAGTGGAATTACACCTACAGCGGATGCGACGTCAATCGCGCGTTTGACGGTTTGTACACGAAGTCGACGAGTGCAGCCGAGATGACAGCCGTGTCTCGCGACACTTTCACCACTGTTGCAGGTCAATCGTTCACTCTCTCGTTCGATTTGGACCTCACGCTCGATCCGGCGCAGTCGCGCGCGGAATTGTACCGCACCGTGAGCGTTCGGTTACTTCCGAGCGAGGCTTCCATCGCGACACCCTGCGCTTCGTTGAACGACGCAGGGGCGCGCAACAAGGCGGCGACGGTTCTTCGCGTTTGGAAGGGCGAAGGGCAAAACTCCATCAGCAAACTCCAGGTGGACGTCGGCCACGACATCGCGAATTTCGGTGAGCAAAAAATTTCTCCGACGTCCGTCGCGTCCACCAACGTCAAGCGCATCTCCATCACCTACGCCAACGACGCCACCGCGACGTGCGCGACGTGAACATATTTTTTCACCAACTCGCTCCGGACTCCCCTTCAAACTATCAATCATGAAGCGATGATCCCGTCCGTCGCGAACGCTCGACCGTCTAGTAAAATGTGTCTGTAAAAACGAGGACTGAAACCGTTGACGGTTCACGAATCGAGACGACCCCCCCCCGCGCCGGCGGTCGATTCGCCGCCGCCGCGCGACGCCGCACTCACCGACGCGCGGCGCTCGCGATGCTCGACGCGACGGCGCGCGCGATCGCGATCGCGCCGACGTCGCGCGCGCGTCGCGCGGCGACGCGGGCGCGCGCGACGACGACGCGCGCGGAAGGCCCACGCGCGCGACGAACCGGCGGCGGCGAAACGAATCCGCGCGACGAACGCGAGACGCGAGACGCGCGAGGAGGACTCACGCGCGCGCGAGCGACGAAGACGCGCGCGCGAACGGTGCGCCGAGCGACGGGCGAGGACGCGGACGCGCCGCAGGCGACGGAGACGACGAACAACGAGGGATGGAGCGCGCTGGAGACGTGGCAGAACCTGGGTCTGGTGTGGAACTTCATAACGCCGAGCTCGCCCGAGGGACGAGCGGTGATCAAGCGCGCGCACGCGAGCCGTGGGAATAAATTGAAGGGGATATCTAATTGGCGGAAGGCGATGTGGGACGAAACGTCGAGGAAGGCGCCGATAACGTTTTTGGACTCGCACACGCCGTTGCCGGGGTGCAGAGGGTATCGGGTGTGCTGGGCGAGCGCGAACGATATGCCGACGGGACAGAAGCGAGCGATCGTGATGTTTTACGTCGCGTCGACGCGGAAGTTTTATTTCGAGGCGGATATCGCGAAAGGGGCGGTGAAGAAGGAGGACGTGGATGAGGCGATGTTTAAACCGACGGAGGAAATTTTTGAGGCGCAACGAAGAATTTTCAACGTCAACGAAACTTTTCGGGAGGTGTACACGAGCATGTTGAAGGTTGATAAGAAAATGACGGCGGCGATGAGCGCGGATGATGATCTCGGCGCGCTCGGGTTGGAGTGGGAAAAGTTCGAGGATACGATGATACGTCAAACCGAAGAAATGAGTTCGCGACGAGACGACGTCGCCGACGGCCCAGAGAGCCCCATGGAGACGTGGAGTAAAGGCCGCGGCGTCACCCCGCCCGAGCTGTACATGCAGCTCGGGGTTAATTACGACTTTCACGGCCCCGCAGGGGTGGTGATGCAGGGCATCATCTCCACCGTAGGCGCGGCGCGAGGGATGGACATGAGCGCGGCAGACAAGTGGCGAAAGCAGAATTGGGAAGACGCCGCGGACGAGCTGTGCATCACGGTTGAGTCGACGCACGCTCCGCTGAACACCCTCGGCCGCGGTTGGAAGGTGTGCTGGATCGATGGTAACGGTGAAAGAGATGCGCCGGCGGTGGTCGTTTGGAGTCCGGACGCCGGAGAGTACTTCAGCTTGGGCGCGGTGAAAAAGAAGGGCTCGTGCGCTGGGCAATCCTTGGACGCCATTTTGAAAGCCATCTTAGGCGTGGCCCAGGCGCAACCGGTGCCGATTGGATTGAAAGAAGCGTTGACACGGGATTTAGACTTCCGAGACCTCATCGGTCGCTCACCGGCTGGGTCGAAATCGACGACTGCGCCGGTATCCGTCGACGTCTATGACGATTCGGAAGAAGGGACGGTGTATGTCGAGGTCGACCAGGACGACGACGAGGATAGTGACGACGATGACGAAGAGGAGGTAGACATCGACGTGGGCGGTGGGTTTGGCAACTCGATGATGTGGCAGGACACGATGATGAAATCGGAATTCGACGTATCGACGTCATCGTCGGACAAATTCGTCCTCGACGAAATGCTCAACCCGGATCTCGAGCCTCAGTATCCGTCGAGCTTGGACGATCACATTCCTGATGGCGTAGGTGTGCCCCCGATCTCGCGCTCCGCAGGGTACTTGTCTTTCGTGGAGGATGAATTCGATGATGATGATCTCAAGCGTGAACTCGGGATCGATCGAGACGATATGTACCGCGGACCGAAGGATTTCCCAGACTTGTCCGTCACACCGACGCCGACGCCGACGGATGGGCCGACGACGACGGTTAATTTGCGAGAGGCGTTTCCGCAGGGCTTGCCGCGTCCCGCTGAGTCGTTCCATGTTTTAGCGCTTGACAGGGTCGATTTCCTCGTCTCCAAGACGAACGACGGTCGATTGGATCTGCGTGAAGTTTTTAGCGCCAGGCGCGACGGGTACGGTCGCTTTGTCGAAGAAGCGCAACGCGTCAATACTTCGGCGTTCGTGTCGTTGCCTCCGGCATATTATCAAGAGATTGCTTGGACCGAACTCAATGTGACAAACGAGGAAGATTTCGACGGCGGGGACGTGATTCCATCCTTCAACACGACCGAGGAGCGAACGACAAAGATTTACCTCATCTTTGCACGCAACGCGCCGAGCGCGAACAGCGCGTTCGACCGCTCGCTCGACTTCACCAAGCCCGTCGTCATGCTCACCAGCGCCGACGTCGGCATGACCTCAGTCGCGGTTTCAGGCGCAACGTCAGATCCAAACGCTTCGCTGGTGATCAAGAATGGTGAGCTTTACTGCCAAGATCACTCGCAAGTCCCGACGTTTGAGAGCATCATCGCAGAGCACGAACGCGCCAAGCGCGCCGACGCCGTGAACGCCACGCAGGAATTTTTAGCCGAGACCGACACCGACATTGAGGCCCAAGCGTTCGATGAGGAAGAAGACACTCCGGAGATTGATCAAATCTAGGATTTCGCGCCGCATTCTTTTCCAAATGTAATAGAGAACGAGACAGTTAGACTTTCGACGCGTGGCGGTGCCGCCGACGCGCCCACACGCTCCGCCCGCACTTCGGGACGCGCCGTCGACGAGTCGTCGACGACGACTCGCGATGTCGAGAACGAATCAATCGCGCGCGTCCATTCCGTCGTACGCCGAGCTCGTCCAAACGCACGGCGCCGACGCATTTTTCGAGCTCGCCAACGCTCCGAAGTTTGCATTCGAGAACCTGGTGCTCGCGCAGGACGCGAACGCGCGCGAGCACTGCGGCGGCATCGTTTGGGAGAGCGCGTTTTGTCTCGCCAAGTACCTGCGCGAGCGCTCGGTCGGGCTCGTGCGGTCGTCCAAGCGCGGGAAGAAAGCCCTGGAAGTCGGCTGCGGTTGCGGACTCCTGGGCTTGGTCTTGGCGCGGGACTTCGCGTTTGACGAGGTGGTGATGACGGATCAATCGCGCGTGTTGGAAAACGTGACGAGAGAGAACGTGGAGATGAATCGCAAAGAAATCGGCGGCGCGGCGACGGCGCTGCACGTGATGGCGCTGGATTGGGAGGTAGAGGAGGAATTAAAAGCCGTGAGCGAACGAGGACCGTTTGACGTCGTCGTCGGGACGGACGTGCTGTTTTGCGTACATCTAGTCGCACCGCTTTTGCGCGTCATCGAACGCACGCTGAGTGACACGCGAAAGTCTGCTGTGTGCTATATTTGCGTGCAACGGCGAAGTCCCGACGCGCACGACGAGTTTTTGCGCCTCGCGGGGGAAAAGTTTGCTGTGGTCGCCGTGGAGAAGGCGTTAGTCGCGTTTTCAGAGGACGATGAGTGCGAGATTTTCGAGCTGCGTTGGAAGCGCGCGAAGAAGAGAAAGAGTGTAGATTAGCCGTAGCATAGGGCGGTGTACTTTGAGTTTGTTTTAGTCAACTATCTAATTCGCTATTTGTCCAAAATTGTCAAACCGATCTCGCGTCCGAGTTCCAACAACCATCGGAGTTCCGTCGGGGCGAAATACTTGTGCACACCAAACTTCGGGTCGGCGGTCATTTCAATTATTTGTGTCGTTCCAGTGCGCGTGGCGGCTTCGACTTGCGCCGCTTGGATCACGAGCGAAGGCACGCAGATTGCCCGACATAACGCATGTACCAACGTCTCGCTACTGCCACCGACTGATTGTACGTCGAGCGTGACTTCTTGTCCTGGGAGATCACCCTTGACGCAGTCAGCCATCGCCAGCGAGACGTCTTGGTATAGCGACGCTCGATCTTCATCGTTGCATTCGGTGGAGATCTGCACGACGACTTGACCGTACTCACCTTCCACGCGCGCAGGACACTCGCCGGGCGTGACGCCTACAGTCGCGCTCACCTCAACGACGCCTTGAGCGAACTTTGAGCCAAGCAACGTCTCGAGATCTCGGGCGATTTGCTCAATACTCATATTCACCGAAGTCAATGGGTCGTCGAAAGCTTTGGCGACGGGAATTGCGACAACCCGTAGCGTCGCGTCGCCCGTTTGTTCCATGTCGTCGTACAACGCTTCGTCATCGAGCCAATTCTCCGACCGAAGAAGCGCCACGACGGCGTCGATGGCGTCGCGTGCCTTCGCCAGCTCGTCTTCAGTCACTTCCCCCGCTGAATTTGGAGCGTACGGGCGAGTGTTTTGTGCCGCTACGTCTAGTCGTCTCGATTCGTTCACGCTCCAGACTTGCTTCCATTGCGAAATAGCCTCCGTGGCGGCGAGGTATCTCGCCCAGTCGGCAAGTTCAGCCGCAGCGGCCGCGGCTCCGTTCGCTCTCGCTTCCTCTTGCGCGACTTCTGGAAGCTCCTCGAGTAGGATGACGCGAGCACGGAGTTCACCATCCACTGGGGCGTCATTCGCAAAGACCTCGATCGACGTTCGCTGGCACATGAGTTGGCGGAGCAGCAAACACGCGTGTTTCACCGCTTCTGGGTACGTCTCACTCGTAACGCACGCCCACTGGAGCATCAAACGTCGATACTCGGGTCCTCGGTGAACGTTCACGAGACTCGTGGAGTCGCTTAAGGCTCTCGTGACGATTTCTCGCCACCCGCCCGGGCCCTCTATTTCCATCCAAAGCGCCGCCTCGGCGTAACACAGCGTCTTGCGAGAAAGCACGGCGGGCGCCAGGAGATCCAAGAAATTGGCGTACGTTTCAATCAACAGAGGGTGTCTCAAGTGCACCACGTACGCTGGCACCAACGCGTAACGCTTGTTTGCGATCAAGTGCACAACGTACAAGTTGAGCACCTTATTCAAGTGAAAGTAAAGCTCGCCTCCGGGAGATAATCCACCACCTTCCGGCAACAACGACTCTAAAAACAGTAGCGCATGCGCGGTAAAGCGGGTGAGACCAATGTCGAGCGGCTCGGAACTTACACGTTCGACATTTGAATCAAGCTCGTCCTCAGGGAAGATCCATCGCATCATATGGTCCAACAATAACTCCTTCATCTTACCGAGAATCAAGTACGTCTGCACCGTTCGATGCGCGTCGGCGTCGGGAAAACGTTCGGGCATCTTGACTAGCAAAATTTCTTCCACTGTCTTTGGCGTCGCGTTGATGACGTCTCGCGTTGGCCATCGTGGTTCGCCCAAACGATCCACAGCGTCATCCGTCGTCTCTAGCTCAGTCGGATCTCGCACGACTTCGCCAGGTTGAAAGTTTGACACGTCGTCGAGCACCTTGCCCGTGTTCACGACGGCATCGACCCGAAGATCGAACAGCGCTCGGGTGTAAGCCCACGCCGTGGACTCCCAATCACCCTCGCAAACGGCGAGCATCGTTTGTAAATCACCGCATAGCGCCCCGTACACACTCGCCTCATACTTGGCCGCGGGCGTTTGCGAAAGCTTGCCGGCTTTGTCGATGTGACGCGCGGCTACCATGCAGGTCCATTTCCACAGCGCGCGACGCGCAGTGCCGATACCGTCGCACTCGGCCGCAGTAGCGTCGTCGTTGAGGTCAACTTCATTTTGTGCCGCGAGCGCGTCCTCGTCGCGAAGCGCCAAGAGCTTACGAATGTCTCGCTCGAGCTCTTCGTCAGCAGTGCTGCCGACTGGAGCCGGTCCCCAGCCCGAGGCACCGCCAAGCGAGGCGGCGCGCCAGTGCTGACCGACTTTGGAGCACAAATCGCGCGCCTCTTGCACGCTCCCAGCGCGAATGAGCTTCCACAACCGTTTACACAATCGAACCTCCGCGTCCGCGTTGGACGGGTGCAGCGCCGATTTCGTGCGCATGGGCCCGTCCGGGTCCAGCGACGTCGACAGCGGATTACCATCCGGATCACACTTAGCCGACGCGTCGATGGCATCCGCGGTTGCGCGCCAATCGCACTCATCTCGCAAAAACCTTCCATCGTACGCCGTGCCATCCAGCTCCGCTCTGCGAAGCGCTGAAGCCGAGTTGGCCTCCAACCACGCGATTATTCTATTCAATCTAAACGTCACCGGATCTCGCTCTTCGTCTCGAGACGCGCATCGCAGTCGACTGCGAAGCGGCGGCGGAAGAAAGTCTCCTCTCGTCCCGCCCTCCTCCCTCGGCGTCGCGCGCAGCACTTCAGTTTCCTTTTCCGCGCTCTCCCGCTCCACCGTCGCCCCGTCGCCGAGCAAGTGATAAATCAACGACCACGAGTGCGCCTCCCGCTCCAGCGCCTCGGCCTCGCCCACCTCACGCTTCGCCACGCTCGGCGCTCGCCGTCTTCGCGCCTCCGCTCGCGTCCGCAGTTCCCGCGCTCGCAACCGACACGCGTCTTCGAACATCGCCGCCGCCCCCCCCGCGCCCGCGCCTTCCCGTTTCACCCGCATCAGCGCCTCCGCGAACGCGAACTCCTCCGCGCGCACGTCATCCTCCACCGTCGTCCGCGCGTCCGCGTCGCTCTCCCGCGTCGCGCGCGCGCTCGCGAGCGTCTCATCGTCGAGCGCGCGCAGCGGCACCAACGGATTCAACGCGTCACCGTCATCGTTCGCGATCGCTTCGGCGCGTTTCTTCGGCGCGACCGCGTCGGCGTTCTCATCGTTCGCGAGATCGCCGTCGCTCGGCATCGCGCGCGTCGCTTCGCGCGCGCGTGTGCGCGCGGAATCGCTCGCGGCCGTCCTTCCCCTCGCGTCCCGCGACCGACCGCGTGTACGTCGTATGCGCATACAGTGTGACGTCGTATACGACGACGCCTCGAGACGCGCGCCGCGCGTCGCGCGCGCGTCGGCGTCGTCACTGCGCGACCGCGACGGCGGATTCGCGCGCGGACGGATGCGGTCCGTCGCGCGCGTCGCGCGCGTCGCCGCGCGCGCGCGCGACGCGCGAGGACGCGCCGAGACGCGCGATCGCGACCGCGGTGGCGTCCGCGCGCGGTGGCGCGCGCGACGTTCCGGAAGCCGCGGCGTCGCGCGCGACGCGGTGTGGGAACCGCGCGCGCGGGAGAAACGCGGTGGCGACGCGAACGATCGCGCGGTGGCGACGCGCGGACGAGAGATGGAGACGTTCGCGCACGAGGGGGCGACGACGGCGAATTTAGGGGCGTGGCTCGCGCGGCGAGGGGTCGCCGTGGAAAAGTTTGATCGCGCGAGAGGGACGAAGAATTTAGAGGATTTGCTCATCGAGCTGAAGAGCGGCGAGAGCGTGCTCGTGAGCGAGCGCGAGCGCGCGTCGGGGGAGAACGGAGGCGAAATGAATGAAGACGCGCGGGAGACGTGCGTGCGATACGTCGACGTGCTGACGCTGCGCGTGCGAAGGCCGGGATCGAACGCGGAGGATGGGATGTGCTTGATCGAAAAGGAACAGATTTTTGGTAAGAATGAGTTGAAGCGAAGACGAAATCGACCGCTGAGCGAAAAGATGAACTTTGGCGAGCACTGGCGCGATTGCGTCGAGCGCGCGGTGAGGGAAGAGTTGGGAAGCGCGCTCGGCGACGATTACGTCGTGGAGACGCTCGAGGACACGTACAAACTGTGCGTGAGCGAAGAGATGAGCGCCTCGTACCCTGGATTGCGCAGTCGATTTGCGTTACACCGCGTCGACGCCATCGTGCACGGATTACCGGACGAAGACGAGTTCCAAAGCGAGGAAACCACGCACCGCGGCGTCTTGCGCGCGACGTGGCGCTTTGAAAAGTTTCGCTGGCCCGAAACCGACCCCGGTCCCGCGTGACGCGCGAGGCGTGTCGTAGGCGTGTCGTAGTGTTGTATCATATGTTTTTCTACCCCTCTCCGCGCGTCGTCGAAGCGCGTCGTCGAAGCGCGTCGTCGAAGCGCGTCGTCGAGCGCTTATCCACAACGAGACAAGCCCTACGCCCTCACTTTGGAACTCGCGATGGCTGGTGCGTCTCGATCGCGCCTCGGCGCGCGCCTCGGCGCGCGCGACTCGAACGATCGTCCTCGGTCGCCGGGCGACGCGCGCGCGCGCGATCGACGACGAGCGTCCGAAAAGTCGTCCCGATGATGAGTCGGCGACTCGGCGATCTGATGCGTCTTCGCGACGACGACGCGAGCGATCGCGGTCGTTTCTGCGGTGGAAACGCGCGTCGAGCGGTCGCTTGAGATGATATCTACGGACGCGCGCGACGGGACGAACGACTGACGGCTGATGGTGCGATGATAGGCGATTTACCTCCAGGATTCGGACTGCCCCCGGGCATGGCGATGCCGACGGGCGGCGGCGGGTCGCCGTTCGATATGGCGAAACTCCGTGAAATGCTCGATGATCCCGCGATTAAGGAGATGGCGGAACAGATCAGTAGTGACCCCAACTTCAAGGTGATGGCGGAACAAATGCAGGCGAACATGTCGAACATGCAAGCGCAAATGGGAGCGCTGCCGCCGGGGATGGGCATGCCGGCGGGCGGCATGACGGGTATGATGCCGGGGATGCCGGGGATGGGCGGCATGCCGGGGATGGATCAAGCGGCCGCGATGGAAGCTATGCAAGGTGTCATGCAGAACCCCGCTTTCATGCAAATGGCGCAGAAGCTCGGGGAGCAAATGATGGAGAACCCCGAGATGAAGGCTATGATGAACACGATGAACGACCCGGAAACGGCGGAAAAGATGAAGGCGAAGATGGAAGAATTGAAGAACGACCCGGAAATGAGTGAGATTATGAAAGAGATCGAGACCGGTGGTCCGCAAGCGATGATGAAGTACTGGAACGACCCCAAGGTGTTGAAGAAGATAAACGCCGCCATGGGCGACGTTGCGCCGATGTTTGGCGGCGGCGTGCCCGCCGAAGAGGCAGACGAAGAGGAAGACGAAGAAGACGAGGAAGAGGAAGGCGAAGAGGAAGAATCCGTTCTCACGGCCGCTTCCGAGGGTGACCACGAGGCGTTGCAGGCGTTTTTGAAGGAGGGACAGGACGTCAACATGAAGGATTCAGAAGGACGCACCGCGTTGCACTTTGCCTGCGGTTACGGCGAGATGAAGTGCGCCGAAATCCTCGTCAAGGAAGGTTCGGACGTGAACGCGACTGATAAGAACAAGAATACGCCGTTGCACTACGCTGCGGGTTACGGTCGCGTTGATCTCGTGGAGCTTTTGGTCGAAGGCGGCGCCTCGGTCACTTTGGTAAACAACGACGGCAAGTCTCCGTTGGATGTCGCCAAGTTGAACGACCAAGACGACGTCGTCAAGGCGCTCGAGAAAGACGTTTTTCTTTAAAATTCCAACGACATTGATTCATGTGATTGATGACTTTAAAACTCAACACTCTACAGTACACATAAAAGGCTAAATTCTAATGTACTCGCGCTTCTACGACTTTTCGCGGCTGAACGCGCCTAAATGAATAAAGAGTGATCTGCTTCGACGCGCTCGCGTAGTTTTGTCCCTCGCCGACACAGTCTCTCGAAGACATCGCCCGGCATGATCGCTAGTGCGGTGTTTTTCACCAACGAACGCACCGAACATCGTCTCGGGATGCGGCCTTTGAGCACCTCGTAATCTCCAAAGTAGCAACCTCGAATAAACTTTGCGACCTCAACCTCGGACTTTTGATCCGCTCTCTTCATGTCCAGCGCGCGCTGTCGCACCGATGCCGACATGTCCGACGCGTCAGCATTCAAGTGCGCCACTTGCGTCGGGATTGGGCGCAATATCGTCATAGGGTCGTTCGCGAACTTGAGCGCCTCTCGCGTGTGCACCCGCGGATGCCGCGGGTGCACCAGCTTGGTCGCCGCGCACGCGCCTCGAATGACGAAGTACACCGAGTATCCACCGGAACGGGAATTGCGCTGCTCGTGATCCCACGCTTGGCCTTCTTTTAGCACGTACTCGCCTTCATCGTACACCACCTGTCGCACCAAACCTCTTTTAAATATGTCCCGCTCGCGCAACCCGCCGCCGAATACGTTCTCGCCCTGACACAACTGAATCGCCCGCATGAACTCCTCCAACGCCTCCTCGCTCGCATCTGGTCCACACTCCACTTTCGTCGACGACACATCGCCCACGCTCTCGTCGATCACGGTACTACGACCGACGAGCACGTCTTCCTCTTCGTCCTTGGCGCTCGCGTCGCTCGCCGTCGCCTGAGAATCCGTTCGGGACGTCGAGCTCGATATCCCCGACGCGACCGACGCGACCGACCCATCGTCATCGTCAAATTCACTGCGTTCGTCGTCGTCGTCGTCGTCGTCGTTCTCTCCGTCGCGCCATCCTCGTCCGCGTCGTCGCTCGCGCGTCCCGTCGTCGCCGCCGCGCGACGACGACGAACGCGAATACGACGACGATGCGTACGACGACGAATGCGACGACGTCCAGCGCTCGCCTTCGGCGCGGTGCGACTCGGTGCGCGTCCCGTCGTCGTCGCGGGAGTCGCGCGACGTCGCGTCGTCGTCGTCGTCGTCGTCGAGCTCACCGCGCGCGCGCGATGTTTTCGCGTCGCGCCCCGGCGCGCGCACGCACGGCAGGACGACGCCGACGACGCGCAGGATGCCGGCGCGCAACTCGCGACGCGTGACCGGCATGACGCGCGCCGACGCGACGGTCGCGCGCGGTCGTGTGCGGCGCGTCGCGGCGAGGCGTTCGGCGCGGCGTCGACGCGGCGAGCGCGGAGACGAACGCGGAACGAATGTGATGTACAACGGCGAGTCGGCTCCGTCGCGCGCGCGAGCTCACGCGTTCGAGCCGAACGAGACGCGAACGCGAACGCGTCAGATTCGCTTGGCCATGAGAAGTTTGGTTCGTCCCCGCAAGACGTCGTACGGCGTCCGAAACGGCGCGCGAATCGTCTCGTATCCCGCCTTCTCGTACGCCCGCACCGCGCCTCGATTTTCTTCGTACACGTGCAACAGCGCGACCTTAAACCCCCACTCTCGCGCCACGCGCTCGCCCGCGCGCATCAACAGGCTCGCCAGCGCCCGTCGTCGATGCGCCTCGTCCACCGTCATGCACGACAGGTACGCGTACTCCTCCGCGTCGTCCTCGCCTCGCGCCTCGCGCAGCGCCTCGATCGCTTCGAAATCGCGCTGTATCGACACCTCGCACGCGCCGACGATGACGTCGTCCACCGTCGCGACGAGCGGCGCGAACCGTCCCGCGCGCGCGTACGCGTACTTTTTCCGCAGCGTCCGCGCGACGTCCCACGCGAACGCCGCGCGCAGCGGTCCGTCGATCGCGTCGATCGCGCCCACGCCGCGCCCGAGCGCGGGCTCGTAGAAACCTCTCGTCTGCAGCCGCGCGAGCGCGTCGAGCTCGTCGCGCTCGGCGAAGCGCGCGACGCGACCGCGCGCGTCGCGCAGCACCTCCCCGCTCGGGTCCTCGCCGCGCCGCATCACCGCGCGTCGCCGCGCCGTCGTCCCGCGCCGCGCGCGACGCTCGCGTCGCGACGCGTCGCGACGCGCCCGCGCGTTCGCGCGCGCCCGCGCGCGCGCCAGCGCCATGGCGGCACTTCGATGCGCGCCGCGCTCTGTCGCGCGCGCGTCGCTTCGCCGCCGACCCGCCGTCGCGTCGTCGCGTCGCGCGCCGCGATGGACGTCACGTTCGTCACCTCGAACGCGCGCAAGCTCGCGGAGGCGCGCGCGATCCTCGGCGCGACGCCCGCGTTGACGCTGACGTCGCGCGCGCTCGACCTGCCCGAGCTCCAGGGCGAACCCGAGGACGTGGCGCGCGCCAAGGCGCGGCGCGCCGCGGTCGTCGTCGGCGGTCCGGCGCTCGTCGAGGACACGTCGCTGTGCTACGACGCCCTCGGCGGGCTCCCGGGGGTGTACGTGAAGTGGTTCCTGGAGAAGACGGGACCGGAGGGACTCGTCGACGCGCTCGCGGCGTACGACGACAAGAGCGCCGAGGCGCTGTGCGTGCTCGCGTACGCGACGGGACCGGAGGACGAGACGCCGCGAACGTTCGTGGGGCGGACGCGAGGGCGAATCGTGCGCCCGAGAGGGTCGAGAGATTTCGGATGGGACTGCGTGTTCGAGCCGGAGGGACGCGCGGAGACGTACGCGGAGATGGACGCGGCGACGAAGAATTCCATCTCGCACAGGTATCGCGCGTTCGAGCTGTTTCGAGCGCACGTCGCGGATACGGCGTGATGTAATGAAACGCTCGCGATGCGATGACGCGGATGACGTCGCGGACGCGTCACAACGCGGGACGACGCGAACGACGCGCGCGGCGCGCGGCACAACGCGCCGCGGCGGCTCGACGACGCGCCATGACCGAACTCACCCCGTACGAGCTCGAGCGCGAGCGCAGAATCGCGGTGAACCGACAGCGCATGCTCGCCCTCGGTTTGCGTCGCGACGACGTGCGCATGCACGACGCGTCGCGCGCGCGCGCGTCGGGGAAAGATTCAAAAGCGGCCGCGACAGCTCGAGCGGTGAAATCGCCGACGAAATCGCGTCGCGCGCGCGACGCGAGCGAACGCGACGACGTCCGACGGTCGTCTCGACGGCGTGGGATCGCGCCCGAGCGCGTCGCGTCGACGAGCGACGACGCGCGCGAGAGCGATGGAGGAGAGGGGTCGAGGCGAGGCGACGACGAGACGACGGATGAGACGCGAGCGCTGCACGAACGCGCGGCGGAGGAGTACGCGGCGAGAAACGCGGGGAAACAGGAGCGCGCGGCGATCGTGGGGACGACGTCGTATAATCACACGCTCATGCGCGTGAAGACGATGGACGAACGAGGGCTGGAGCGAAGGATGCACGCCATCAGAAACGCGCGCGGAAAGCACTGCGTGACGAAGATGCGGCTGTTCGCTCGAGTGTTGTTTTTGGAGGGATACGAGGACTTAGCGGGGATGTGCGTGGAGGCGCTGGAGGAATTAGTGGCGGAACTGGGCGATCCGGACGAGGAGGACATGAAGGCGGCGGCGGTGGACATCGCGCGAGAGGAGAGAGACGGAGCGAACTTTCGTTGCGACGCCGCTACCGACTTGTCGGACCCGTCCGTGTACGCGGACGTCGTTCGCATCGAAGCCAAAGCCGTGAGCGCGACGGCGGTGGATGAAAACTCTACGAGCGCCGCGCTCGCGGGAATCCCCAATGCGAATCGCTGGCAGGTCGCCGCCGCGTCGCTCGTCGGCGCCGACGGCGCGCTCAAGCCGAGCGGCAACGTCGTGTCGTTCGACAAAAACGGCGCGTACCACGTCGCGCGCGTCACGCCCGAGATGCGTAAAAAGATGAAGAGATGATGAAATGAAAAGATGAAGAGATGATGAAATGAAAAGATGCGTTCGAAAAAGTAGTCGGGACGCGCGTCGCCGCGCGCGATGTGACTTTGCGTCGACGCCGACGCCGACGCCGACGCCACGACGCCACACGCCGACGCGATGCGCCTCCGCGCCCCCGCGCCCTCGGTCGCGCCTCGTCCCGTCCCGAGCCGCGCGCGCGAGCGACGACGCGCGCCCTCCCGCGCGAGCGCGTCGCCGACCGCGCGAGACGACGCGCTGCGCGGTTGCACCGAGTGTTCGCTCCCGAACGAGCGCGCGCGCGCGGACGCCGTCGCGCGCGCGATGGCGCTCCCCGACACCGGACACGCGCGCGCGCTCGTCGTCGGCGTCGAGACTGGAATGCTCGCGCGAGCGCTGACGACGGACGACGGCGCGCGGTGCACGGTGCTGTGCGCGGACGCGTCGACGGCGATGCTCGAGCGCGGGGCGGAGACGGTGGGCGCGCCGCGGGCGCTGCGGGCGGGCGTGGACGTGTTAGGGAACGAGAGAGGGGCGCGATTCCTGCGCGCGGACGATGCGTTGAAAGAGTTGAAGCCGTACCACGGACCGTTCGATGCGGTGGCGTTTAACGCGCACCTGTGCGATCGAGGCGAGGCGAGGCGAACGGCGCTGACGCGAGCGACGATGGCGCTCAAGCCGGGGGGACGGATGGTGATTTCTGAGCGTAAGGCGGGCGATGCCGAGGGCTCCGACGTCGATGGTGGGTTAGATTTCGCGGAAATCGTGCGCGATTTGCCGCTGGCGCGCGTGGACGCGAGTGGGTCGTGTTCAGGGAAGGATTTGAGCGCCGCGGCGACGGCGACGGCGATGCGCGCGGACGACGATGAGAATCCCTTGGTGCTCATGGTGCCTAAATTCTACGAGTTGGCGAATAGATTCACGCTCGAGGCGCCCGTGGTCACCGGGTTCGGTCGAGGGAGTAAACAGATGGGGGTGCCGACGGCGAACTTGGACCCGGAGACGTGCGGCGGCGAGGCGGTTTTGAGCGCGCTTCCGCTCGGCGTGTATTTCGGTTGGGCCAAACGCGAAGGCGAGTCAAACTGGCACGAGTGCGTGCTTAACGTCGGTAAGCGACCGACGTTTGTCGACGGCGACGGGACGACGATCGAGGTGCACGTCATGGGCGCGAGCGACGCGACGCCAGAGTACGAGGACGATTTTTACGGCGAAACCATGCGCGTCGACGTGTGCGGGTTCATCCGTCCCGAGTTGCGATTCGATTCCTTGCCCGAACTCGTGGCGCGCATCAAGACCGATATCGGCCTCGCGCGTAACGCGATGGCGTCGGGCGCGCACGCGCGACCGTCGTCTTCCTAGACTTGTTAGAGGCGGAATCGCGAGAGAAGATTTTATCGTGTATTTTCTGTTAAAATCAAAAGCCGTTCGTTCGCGCGCGTCGGCGCGGCGCGACGTCCATCGGAGTGATACACGTCCAACGAATCATCGTTGAAATAACTTTCGAGCACCACTCGTCACCGTCATCGCGCGCGCGCCCTCGCGAACTCAACCTTTATCCACAGTCTATCCGAGCGCGCGTCGTCCGCCTACGCCGCCGCCTTCATGACTTCTTCGATAAACTTACCGAGCTTCCCTTCCGGTCCACCCTTACCGTCGACCAAGTGCGAGCCATCCGCCTTCTTGGAGTACAAAAGCTCGTCGGTGTCCAATCGCAGAACCTCAAACGCCCCCTTTCTCCACAGCGCGCTCTCCCCGCCCGGAATCGGCTTCTCCGCGTTATTCTCAATGTACCACCCCTGTCCCTCCGGTACCGTCGCCTTCAGCACCTCCTCGACGTTGTACGTGAAATCAAACTTCCCCGGGCACGCGTCGTTCGTCTTATCGATGAACATCTTCACCCGAGGCATGTAGTTTCACTTTTCGCAGTACTCGATGTGGATCGGAATCCCCGCGCGCGTCTGCGCGCGTCGTCCGGTGCGTCCTCGCGTCGCGCGCGCGCTCTTTCTCGACGCCACCGTCGCGCCGCCGGTCGCGAACGCCTGCGCGCGCTGCGCGAGCATCGTCGTCGTCGTCGTCGTCGTCGACTGCCGTCGCCGCGCGCGCCTCGAGGGGGTGTCGTCGCGCCGCGCAGGGGGCCATCGCGTGTGGGCAAACAGTCAGATTACGCGACGCGGGGCGACCGTTTCGTATGCGCAAACAGTGAGAACACGCGGTCGGTCGGTCGCGGTCGGTCGGCGCGCCCGCGACGGCGCCTCGACGCGCGCGACGCCGCACGCGACGACGCGCGACCGCGACCGCGACGCGAACCTCGACGCGCGCGAGCCCGCCGCGCGAGAGACGACCCGTCGGTCGGTCGCGAATCGCGAATCGCGAATCGCGCGCGCGTCGCGCGGGACGCGCGAGAAGCGCGCGACGCTTGGATTCCACGCCCCCGCGCGACGCGCGCGGGACGACGGCGCGTCGGCGAGGCGACGATCGGCGCGGGCGAGGGATCGCGCGGCGTCGTGACTCGTCGCATAAGGGACTCCGATCCGCCCGGATGCGGTGCCGATTCGGTGCCGATTCGAGGGCGATGGCGATGCGACGGGTGGAGTCCATGCCGGAGCTCGGCGAAGCGCGCGCGAGCGTGAGTCAAGAGACGGCGCACGCGCTGAGATCGGCGAAAAACAGCGATGAGAGCACGGAGGATGCGTTCGCGATGGCGACGAGCGACGCGGCGGGCGACGACGAAGACGCGAGGGCGGAGCGAGACGAAGCGACGAAGACGCGAGAGGCGACGGCGCGCGCGCGCGGCGACGAGACGACTGCGGACGAGCGCTGTTTTGTCGATCGAGAACCCACGGTGTTGATCGTGGATGATTGTTCGATGAATTTGCGCATCGTGAGCAGGGTGTTGGCGGCGATTTTTAGCGACGTACGCGTCGAGTTCGCGCACGACGGTCGGGAGGGTATCAAGCGGTACGAAGAGTTACGGAACGATGTGTCGTGTGATTTAGCGCTCATCATCGTGGATTATAACATGCCTTGGTGCGATGGGGTGACGGCGTCCAAGTATGTGCGGGCGTTGGAGGAACGACACAACAGTCGCGCGCGCGAGCGATCCGACGTCGCCGCCCTTTGGCGGCGAGTGCCCATCGTGATGTACACAACCGAACTACACGTCATTCTGCCGGCTTTGGTCGATGGCACGATTGACGATCGGTTGCCAAAGGTGTGCACGCGAGAGATGTTTTCGAGATCAGTCGTGCGCCATCTCGCGCCTCGGCACGCTCGATGGGTGCTGCCAGAATGGCGCGGAATCGAGTCGAGGGCGGCTCGGTTTAGTTGCAACGACGTCGCCAACGTGGAGTTGGAATTAGACACGCGCAGTCGCGCTTTCGTATCGTTCGACGATGCGATCCAAGGGAAGAGTGTGAAAAAGCGTCATCGTCAAAGAGACGAAGAGCCGCCGGCAAACGGTGCCAAGTCGCTTCGAGGGCTCGACGGAGAGATTATCGTTTTAGGTTCGTCATCGGCGGAGGTGTCGAGCGATCACAACCGGGGGCTTCTGAAGCGTCTCTCGAGATCGTTTAATAAGTTGTTCAAGTCGAAAAGCTCCACGCTGACGGCGAGAGCGAAACTAAAAGAGGATAAACGCGCGGCGCTGTCGAAAAAGTTTGAAACGACGGGTGCTTCCTCGTTGCATACATCCCTGGACAACGCTTTTCCTCGATATAGTATGTAGCGAGGATGTATTTCGTTAAATGTACATTCATGATATTTACAATTCACTATGGTGCGCCATCATCAACGCCTCATCAACGCAACAGTTTTCTCGGCAACAAGGTCTCGTCGATGATGTCCTTCGGCACGTCCGAAGCCTTCCCAGAAAACGCGGCGTGTATAGCGGATATTTGCGTCGCTCTGACTTTCCGAGCAAGAATGGCTTCCTCTTTAACGTCGTGCTCGCTCGCCAACGTGATTGCCTCGGTCGTGTCGTACGAGGATCGCTTGTCCGCCGAGCTGGGAGATTTGGCGGCGACTCGTTGCGCAAAGACTTCGATTTGGCCGGGGAACCTTCGATGCACGTAATCGAGTTCAGCCGTAGATTTAAACCCAAGAACGCGCGTTTCGTCGACGGGAGGGAGGTTATCGGCCTTCGATTCTTCCTTGTTTGGCCAAATCCATGTGCCAAACGTCTCGCTTGTGCCCTGATCCGCGAGGATGGAGTTCACCTTGCGCTCGCGGTTCGATTCAATCGTCACGTGACGCTTGTGACCGGCTCCGTCGTGCATGGCGCGCACCACTCTATTCTTGAACGGTTCGAGTCGATCGATTGTGTTTTCACTTTCTGGCGGTGCGGCTACGATGCCGAATCCCTCCTTGCCTTTGATGAGCCATCTGCCCGCCGACGCCGCTTCCGTGCGGTTGACGACATACGGGAAATTTGTCTGCGAACGGTACGATGATCGCGCGCCGAACTCAGATAACATCCTCGCAATATTGAGTCGAGTACTGATGACGCTCTGATACCGCTTTTGCGACGCCTTGAACAAATCTTCCGCGGTACCCCACAAGTAGAGCACACTGCCGTGGTGCACACGCGCATCGACGGCTCTGGGTCCATCGATCGCTTGGAGGGAGATGGACGTGGGATCAGCGCCTTCCATGAGCATGTGCTTGACAATGTCTTCACAGCCGAGCTCTCTGGCTTCGGCTCGAATGGCCGCCGTGACCGCCCACATGAGTGGATAGCTTCGCATTCCGATTGATCTCTCCGGGTCGAGTACGAAGTTGTCGTTCAAAGTTTCGTCGAGCGCCGTCTTATCGCCTTGTTCGACGTATCGCTCGCGTAGCTCTTTGTACCTCCGCATCCGATGCGCTTTGAGCTGGTTTCGCGCATTCGAATACGCTTCCGGGGCGAGCACAGAATGCAAACCAATCTTATCGACGTTGGCGCCCTTGTTGATGCAAATCTTGGCGAGCGTTATGCCGACCGCCAGTTGCTCTTGCGACTTGGCTGTGGCGGCGCCGTACAGCGCGGCAAATAGAGGCGTGAATTCGTAAGGAACCAAACCAACGCCATAACTCTCTAGTAAAGGGTTCCTGGCGAAGGCATCGATGTTATCAGCACTGCACTTCTCTAAAAGTTTGATCGCGACGGCCAAAGTGGTCTTTTGTCGGGAAGCGTGTCGGAGTTCAAGCTCTTCCCGCGTCAATGGACGAGCCGATTCCCACTCCGCTTCGATCAGCATCTGCTCTTCCCGGTCAGCTTCGCTCGGTGCACCAATTTTATCGACGTCATCATAGAGTTTGTCCATCTCTGTTTGATCAAATTCTTCAGGGAACTCGTCATCCGAAGGCCAGTAAGCGCTCCCCTCGTTCCTTGACTCGTATGATTCACCGCCAGAGGTGAGAAGAGTAGCAGTTTCTTCTTTAACCACCGCCGCGGATATGTTTTGTCTCACCTCCATGTTCATCCTGGATGAAATCATCGTCGTCGTTTCGATTCCACTCTTAGTCACTTTGACTTGTGAATCTGACCCCGTCGCGCTTTGTCGTTTTACACCGAAATGTTGCAAGCCTTTTGGAATTATCCCATGGGCCATTCGATTGAGTTCGGTCCGTCTCTTTTCTTCTTCTTCGTTGATAGCCCAATCTAGTTCTTTAGTGTCCGCAGCTTGGAGTTGCTCTTCAAGACCATCGTCTGTTTGCGGATCCGAGTCGTACACGTTCTTATCGACCGAACTCGCTGCAGATACTTGACCACCACGTACGGTGTTGTTTGGATTGACGAATCGCTGTCGTATCTCGTGTGCTCTTCGTTCATTCTCTTTCCGGGTTATCTCAAGAGCCCTCGTCTCGAAAGACGTATGGCCGACGACCACTGTTCGCACGAGGCCTGGAATATCTCGGCGCGCGGCGATGCTTGCTGGTCCAAATCTTGAGCCTTTTGGACGAAGCACGCCCTGCACCATGCTCATTTTAGGCACAATTTTCGTGGGTACAGCTTCAGTATCAGCATTGACGTCTTCAGGCGCCTCCTCGACCGTGTACACTCGTCCATCGTCTGGACGCTCGGGACGCAACGCGTCGAGCACGGTCCGTCGCCGCAACGCACTGATATCTATGTCGTCATTTACCCCACCGAGAATACGCGCTTCATTTCTTTTGGTAACCTTTTCGTAGAAACTCGGTTCCTCCTCGCCCTGATCATATACTCGGGTACTCTGCCTTCTGAACGCCGCGTGCTCGAGGGCATTTGAAACGGTGTTGTCGAATTTGTCTTCCTCCGTTTCCTTTGTTTTTGGTTGTTCTTGATTGGCGGCTTGATTCAAACGAAGCAAAACTTCCCCAACGTTGAGCCTTTCGAAGTTTGTTTCGTCTTCTGGTGCTGGAAGCGGCGCCGCGGCTTCGACGGCCGCTGCGATAGCCATGGCCACGAGATTGCCTTCAATCCATGAGTGGAAATTTTTGTGCATCATCCGCCGAACCATCGCGCCAGCATCGAGAAGGCGCACGACCAACTCCACGGCTTCTTTATGGCCTTCTTTGGCCGCGGCCTCGATGGCCCAGAACAAAGGTGGATATTGGCACTCGCCTGAACGATGAGGAAGCGCTGGGAAAGGCGCGCCGAAATCAAAGTTCTTCACAGAGCCAAACATGGACGATCTGACTGATGCATCATCGTCAGTATCGCCTGACTCTTTGATTTTCTTTAGTCTTGTCACCTCTTCGAATACTTTTCCGAAATCCAGAGAGCTCAGTTCGCCATCGCTCAGATCTTCGTGCTCGCCGGGGTGAGGCGGAACGAGCTCCATTGATGGCTGACGCACTCGATGTACAATGGATGCGACTTGCGCATTTTCCTCGGCACGTGCGCAAAGAAGTGTACGTTCTGGCATCATAGCGAATGTTACCGCCGGTACCTGATGATTTGTAATCTTAATCGCCTCAATGTATGCCTCTGGAATTTTCTCGCTGTAAACTTCGATGCAACACAAATTTGGATCGGCGCCACGTTCGAGTACTTGTTTAATCAATCTAAGAATTCGCCGACGATCCGACTTGCCCGCACGCAAAGCGTGAATGAGCTGTATTAGTGTTGTTCCTTTACTTCCATCCGGAAAGAGTGCCTTCAGGTCCACGGATACGTTATACTTTAAAAGCTTCTCAAAGGCTTCTTCGGCGCCATCAACGCCGTGATAAATCGCCATTGCGAGTGTAAAGAGAGGTGGTGCGGCGATCGGATAAGGACCTAGACCTCGTGCATTGACGTCAATGTTGGTTTCTAGTAACATTTCGAAGAGCGGGTACGCCTCTTGCATGTCTCTTGCGATGTAACCGCTAACCATACACAGAGGCGTGGTCGTCGTTTCCGCGCACGTGTGTGCGAACTCGCGGTTGAGCGTCATGCGGACGTTCGGATTCGCGCCCCGCTTCAACAGTGATTTGGCAAGATCGAGACAGTCGAGTCTCGCCTGCGTCGGTCTGTTGAAGACAACGGCCTTCTCTTCTTCTTCTCCCTGAGCTAGCGCCAATGCTGTTGTGACATCGCCGATGGCTTTTTCCGAGCTGTCAATGAGAGAAAATGTCACGTTTTTCGCCGTTTCAACAAGCAGCTCGAATCTGCCTAGACGAGCCGCTCGCGCTTTCGCACGCATTCGTTTCAACTCTTCCGGATCTTCATGGTCCAAGAACACCCCCGACTTGGATTTCATCATGTCCTCTGTAAAGCCAACGACGAAGGTATTCCCATCCTCGTCTGTGTATTGCGTCGCCCCTTTTGCAGCAAGCGTCTCCTCATTATCTCCCTCAGGCTCAGATTCGGATACTTGTTGCTGCTCTTCGATAACGCTATTTTGTTGCGCTTTCTCCGCCTGTGCGATTGCGGCGGCAATTCTAGCGGCTTTTCTATCGCGCTCCGCCTCGGCGGCAATTTCCTCATCCGTCATGATCATTTCTTTTTTCCTCTCCGTTTCAAATTCCTCGCGCCGCGCCACGGCACCTCGACCATCAAACGCGGCATCGTTAATATCAGGTATATATTCATCCAGTGCACTCAAATCTTCGGCGTCAACGGCCGAAAGTGCCCGCCACGACCCTTCGCCTTTGGACAACTGCGAGCCTAAAACACTTCCCATGTCTGAGACGTTCGCTTTCACGGCGGCTGATTCCCACCAAGTTCTCGTTTCTATGAAACCGAGACTATTGAACGAACACGGTGCATCTATGGCGTCTATCACCATGGCAAGCAAAGGTAATTTTCGGCCGTGATGCGATCGGGCGCCGACGTAGTCGTCGGTGATTTTATCCAACTTTTCTAAAAGCAAATCCATCAGTGCCACCGCGACTGTACCTACTCCTTCCGCGATGGCGCACGCTAAAATGAAAATCGCTGGCCCTCGCATTAGCGTGTGTATCTCTACCGGCGCTATACGGCGATCTGCCAATTCCTCCACGCTGAGCCGGTGCGTGAAGGTTGAATCTATATTCAGCTTGACGTCATCGCAACCTTGTATTATCAGCCCCGCAAGCTTGGCTATCCGACATTTTCGCTCGTACTCCATCTCGTACGGAATGCTAGACTCGAGCGCAGCGCAACACACATTTAGTGGAGTGAGAAATTTTCCACAGCACGCATGCCTACCTGGTCGCTCGCACTCGGCATTTGCGCTCGCGCCTCGACTAATCAATCGAGCCGCCAGAGACAGCACGTCGTCTCCGGCGCCCGAGATGATGGCCAGCGCACAAAAGAACAGAGGTGAGCCGTATGTGCCCGGGACCCCGGCGTAGGGCGCGATGCGGTTATCTGCGATCGCACCCGTCTCCGGCTGTATTTTGTACATGCCGTTCGCGCTCGCGCCCGCGGCGAGCATCGCCGTCGCGAATTCCACAATCGCCCCTGAACTTTGAGCGAACGAATCTCCTCGCTCACCCACGCTCTTACGAATCGCCGCCACTTTCTCTGCGTAGAGCGCACCCTCCTCGTCAGCCTCCTCTAACGCCCGTTCGTGATGCTTGTCTCTCGTCATCTCCCGCGCGTCTCGCGTTCTCCGCTCGCTCGGCGTCAGCATCCTCGACTCCAACATCGAGCACAACAGCGCGAGCGGCGAGATCCCTTTCCCATGGTTCATTCGATTCCCCACCGCATCTAAATCGCACTCAAACTGCACCAACGATTCGAACAATGGTCGCACTTCGCTCGCGCTCGCGCCCTCCACCATCGCGCACGTCAACAACCACGTCGCCCTTCCGCTCGTCCCATCGCTCATCACTTCGTTCTCCTCCAGCGCGGCCGCGTCCACGCCACCGTCCGCCATCGCATCCGTCTCGTGCTCCGCTTGTTGGATCGCCAACCGCACGCGCGCGAGCTTTTCGTTGCGCTTGTGTTCGGCGAGTTTGCTCGCGACGTGGACGCGCTCGGCGACCGCGCGCGCGACGCTGTCCGACGTCGTCTCGGCCGTGGAGCTCGCCGGGGCGGGGAAGGACGTCGATCCATTCGAGCGATGACGGCGCGCCGACGACGCGTCGCTCGCGCGCGGCGGCGCGGACATCGCGCGCGCCGGGCTCTGCCGCGCGTTTAGTGTTACCACGACGCGACGTAGAGTGCGCGGGTTTTAGTCCATGTTCGAGGCGCGGTGTGCGTTCGGTAATCGGACATTCAGTGTATGCGTTTTTAGTTTGAGTATTAAAAGAAATGACATCGGCGCCGCGTTTGAAAATTCGCGTCTGTCGCGCCGCGCCATCGCCCGACGCGCGCGCGACGGCGATGGCGCTCGCGCGCGAGCGTCACGGTGACTCGAGCGATGAGGACGCGTCGCCGAGCGCGAAGCGCGCCAAGGCGAGCGATGCGCGCTACGACGCGCGTGGGTACGTCCCGGGGGCGCTCATGCGGGTCACGATGCACAACTTCATGACGCATAAACACGCGACGTTCGAGCCTGGGCCGCGGTTGAACGTCGTGCTGGGACCGAATGGGACTGGGAAGAGCGCGTTCGTGTGCGCGGTGTGCGTTGGACTCGGTGGATCGCCGAAATTGCTCGGTAGAGCGGGATCGCTTGGAGATTTCGTCAAGCGCGGCGAGGAGAGCGCGTACACGGAGATCACGCTGCGGGGACGCGACGCGGCGAAACCGATCATCATTCGACGAGATTTCAATAATCGCGCCGGTGGGGCGTCGACGTGGAAACTGAATGGGGAAACGGTGAAGCATGAACGAATTCAACAAGAGATGAAGGCGTTGCACATGCAGTTGGACAATTTGTGCTCCTTCTTGCCGCAAGACAGAGTGGTGGCGTTTTCGATGCTCAATCCGCAGGAGTTGCTGTTAGAGACGGAGAAGGCGATCGGAAACGCGGAGATGTACGAACAGCACGAAAAGTTGAAGAAGATGAAGGATGGGATTTTAGATTTAGAGCGGTCGGTGGATCAAAAGACGATGCGCTTGGACAAGCTCGGGCGAGACAACGAAAAGTTAGAACGCGACGTCGAACGGCTTCAAACGCGTGAGAAGTTACTCGACCAGGCCAAAGATATGTCTACTAAGATTCCTTGGCTACTTTATGATCGATGCGCGGTGGAGAGGCAGCAGATTATGGCGGCGTACAAGGCGGCAAAGGAAAAGGTGCAACAAGCCAAACTCGAGCACGCAGAGAAACTTAAGGAATATCATGAGCTAGAAACGCCGTACAACGCCATGGTGGATAAGATTAAGGAAGGTCGTGACAATTACAAGGATACGAAGAGCACGCTGTCGAAGATGGATGCAAAATTTAACAAACTCGCGGGCAAGCACGACGCGCTGACTCGATCTCTGAAAAAGGCGCGCGACGAAGCCAACTCTGCTAAGAAGAAGTTACAGAAGCGCGAGGATACGATCGCTCTGCTCAAGGCACAACTTAATGATGTGCCCGAAGTGCCTAGGGATATTGATCAACAACGAGCGGAGTTGAGAACTCGCACACAAGCGGTTCATAACGAAGTCAGAGGCACCGACGAGGCGCTTCGTAAGGCGCAACTTGAAAAGCGCCCGCTCGATGACGAATTCCAACGTTTGAAGCGACAACACAATGCGCTCGAATCCGTGCGCGAGCAAAAGATCATGAGATTGTCGCAGCATCGCAATTTTGGTCGCATCAAGGAGGCAGATGACTGGGTACAAAAGAATAAACCGACGTTTCACGGTGAAGTGCTCGGCCCGCTCATCGCCGAGATCGAAGTGACGAATCCCACGCATGCCACGTATATCGAACAGCATCTTGGTCCGGCTGTTTTAGCGACGTATCTCGTCACCGATCGGCGCGATGAGCGTAGTGTGAACGACGCCATGAAGAACTTTCGAATCAACGTGTGGACGCCAAAGAACAACACGCAGCACGTGCCGGGCGTAGTGAGCCAAGAATTACGAGACGCGGGCGTGGTTAACACGCTGGATAATGTGTTCAAAGCTAAATCTATCGTTAAGCGGGCGCTGAGCGAAACGCACCAAATTACCAAAGTGCACGTGGGAGGCAACACGCTCGATTCGGCGACCATCGAACGCCTATTCAGACAAAAGATATCCAGTCACATTTACTGCCCGAAAGGCGTGTACAGAGCAAACCGGTCTCGATACGACCCCAACGCGTTTTCCATGGGTCAAAACAGTATTCGACAGGGCCAGCTCTTCGGGCGCCAGACTGATGAAAACCTCACAGAGGTGAAGAACAAACTCGCCGAAGTCCAGAGAAAGCTCGTCGCTATGAACGAAAAAGTGAGCGAACTCCAGAAGTTGCACAACGCCAAACAAGGCCAGCTCACGGAGTTACAAAGAGAGAAGAATAATTTGAATAGACTACAGCAACAACCAGAAACGAGGAAGAGGATGATTCAGACGCAGATTGCGCAACATACCGATTTGATGGCTCAAGACAAAGCGGCGGCAGACATTGCGAACATCGAGCGCAAGACTGCGGCTGAAAAGGCAAGCATATCGAAAGAGCGAGTGATGTGCGCGAGTGAGTTGTGCGACGTCGTCCTCTCCAGTCACGAGGCGTCGATCTCGCTCACGTTGAAGGTTTTGCAGTCGGTCGAAAAGCAAGTGCAGATGACGAAACTGCAAGAGGCGCTGCAGGGTATTGAAGACAGAGTTATCAACACAAAAGCCAAGCGTGACGATCTCAAAGCGCGCTTTCAAGCCGAAACTGAGCGCGCCGCGGCGTTGAAACGAGACGCCCTCGCCGTCACGGGCGACCTCACCGAGGAAATCAACAAGAAGTTCGAACAATGGCCGATTACTATCGAAGAGCTGGAATTCGACATCTCGCGACTTCAAGAGCAAGCGGATGCGATCTTGTGTCACAATCCAGCGGTTTTGGATGAGTTTAATAAGCGTAAAGCCGAAATGGCGACGCTCACCAAGACGCTCGCGAGCGAAAAAGCCGAGCTTGCGGTGGAACACGCGGCAATCACCTCGGTGAAGAATGAATGGTTGCCCAAGCTTCGAAAGATTGTGGCGAAAATCAGTGACGACTTCTCGCGGAATTTCGCCAACATCGGGTGCGCCGGACAGATTTCTCTCGCTGGTGACGGTTCCCGCGAGCACGACGGCTTTGGCGACGATTTTGCGAGCTATGCGCTGGAAATCCGAGTCAAGTTTCGCCCGAACGAGGACATGCACTTGCTCGACGCACACCGTCAATCAGGCGGTGAACGTTCGGTGACGACGATGCTGTACATGATCGCGTTGCAAGCGTTCACGAGCGCCCCTTTCCGAGTCGTTGACGAGATCAATCAAGGTATGGATGCGCGAAACGAGCGCAAAGTGTTCAAGCGCATGGTCGAGGCAGCGAGCGCGCCCGGAACACCCCAATGTTTCGTCATCACACCCAAACTGCTCACGCAACTGGAGTACAGCGAAGATTGCACTGTGATGTGCATTTTCAACGGTCCGCACGTGCACGAGATGGCGAAGAAGTGGCGCGAGATGCAAGCCGCCTTTGACTGCGTTCGAGCGCGATAGCGATAGCAAAGAAACGCGAATTGTGAATTTATACAACCGACAGACACTCGCAAGCGCCTCATTCACGCACGACGGTCGTGACGGGCGCCGGTGAATCACGCGCGCACACTCGGCGCCATGAGTCGCGAAGGCGATCCGAACGGCGCCTCGCGCGCGCCCCTGCGCGCGGTTTTCTTCGACTTTGACGACACACTCGCGGAAACCACCCTGGCCGATCGCGTCGCGTATCGCGAATGCGCGATTCGCATGGAGACCGTATACGGGCTATCGAAAAAGCGTCAAGATGAAGTGATCGCTGCGTACAAGCGGCGGCTCGCGGAGCGTCCCTGGAACGACGAGTTTGCGCACGTGTGGACGCACCGCGAGCGGCTGTGGGCGGAAGCGTTCGGCGACGACGACAGAGGGCTCGCAATGCGGCACGACGTAAACAGCACATTTAGGGACTGTCGCTTGGAACAGCTACGTTTAAGCAGTTCTGTGTGCGGTGGCATCGAGAAGTTGCGCGCGAAGAATGTGCACGTCGTCATCATCACGAATGGCCACCACGTCGTGCAGCGAGAGAAGCTCGCCGCGTGCGGGATATACGAAGTAGTGAAGTTGGAAAACATCCTCGTCGGTGGCGAAGAAGTTCTCGCCGGTCGCGACGAGAAACCAGAGGCGTCCATCTTTCACGAGGCGTGCAAACGCGTCGACGTGGCACCAGACGAAGTTATGCACGTAGGCGACTCGTGGACCGCCGACATGGTCGGCGCCCAAAACGCTGGTCTGCGTTGGAGAGTGTGGGTGTCCCAACGTCCCGACGACGAGAAGTGCGAGGGCGAACAGGAACTGTCATCGTCGAAGCGAGCGAAAAAGGTCGACGCCGTTCCGCGCGTAGAAAACATCAAAGAATTTTTCGAGCTCCTGGACGAGTGGTTGGACGAAGACGGCACGCTGCCCGCATCCAACAATCTCTTGAAGACGCGGAGCCGTAGCGAGCGTTAGCGAACGTGTTGAATAGAATTGTAGAGGTAAATTAGAGCGAAGTGTGTTGTGTCGTTCTTTCGATTCGATCTGATTCGATTACTACAGCGCTAAAGATTAAGTTTATAGTGTACAGAGCGTATCCTACGTCGGCGACTCAACCGTCGCTTAGCCGCCGAAACCGTACAAGGTGCGACCTTGGCGCTTGAGCGCGTAGACGACATCCATGGCGGTGACGGTCTTTCTGCGGGCGTGCTCGGTGTACGTGACCGCATCGCGGATCACGT